>Ga0157364_1006919_pt1 | contig 11703 bp, 1 predicted proteins | sample AttsexASBM2_FD_111476 | JGI IMG/M metagenome (GOLD analysis project Ga0157364, IMG submission 111476) | Fungus gardens microbial communities from leaf cutter ant in Ribeirão Preto, State of São Paulo, Brazil - Atta sexdens ASBM2 | ecosystem: Host-associated > Fungi > Mycelium > Unclassified ...
GAGAATAACTTTATGATGCAGACACAAATCGACTAATGTTTCTATGGGGTTATGTTGACAGATGCCCAAGTTTATTGTATGACGTCTATGATCTATTTATTTCGATCACCACTTACCGCTAAACCATCTATAGGAAAACGGCGGAAGCAAAGTTGTACACCTAATATATATATTTTTTTTTAAACGCTTCAATTTTAAAGTGGAATATCTCGATTTTGAATTCCACTCCGGGTATTGAGTTTTAAAACACATATGTTCAGGACACTAAAACAAACTTATTCTATAAGTTTTAGAAAAATTTAAAGAAAATGAATTAAGGGGTGAAATACTCTTTAAAAAAAAAATGATATTTCTCTTCCGAGCCGAATATCGTCGGAAGTATAAAAAATATTAAAAAATTTTTTAAACAAAAATTGTATGGTTTCAAGAGTATGGTTTTAAAGTTGTAAAGAAAAAAATTTTTTTGTTTAACAATATACCTCCACCATCCACAGTTTTCTTAAATTTTTTAATTTTCTTTTACTAAATTAAAGATTATTTTTTTCCAAATTCATGTATAATAAAGTTATACAACATACGCGTATTACAATATTTGCATATTACAACATTTTTTAGAATTAACTATAAATGCTTCCTTATATACTCTATTCGTGCTCATATGCGTAAGTAATTATCGTCAAAACAATAGGATACATAAAGGTGTTTTAAGTAAAATTTGTATACTTTTCTATATATAAATATGTATATACAGGATTCCTCTAATTTGACCATCTGAAATATCTCTATTGTTTTTAATGATACGAGAAAATACCAAAGAAGAAAGTTGTTCAATTCGAACAGGCACACATTATGATGAGCAAAAAATGTTTCTCAGGTCATATTTTTTCAGACTTCAAGGTTACCTCCATTTTTTAAATGTAATTGTATGATTTTTATACACAATATGATTCCTCTAATTATTTTGAATATGAAAGTATTAAGGTAGTGATATAAAAAATGATAAAAAAAACCAATAGTTTACGAGATAATTTATAGCTTATTCTGGCATATATTAACATAAAATATGTTAAATAATTTGTAAACTATTAACTAATTTTTTGATAATCGTACTTTAATACTTTCACAACAGAATAATGAAATGAATCAATTGGTAGAAAGAAAACACATAGTTGTTTAAAAAAGATATATATGCAAAATGAATAATTTTTTAATTTAACAACTTTGGAAAAAATCTTTAATTTAGTAAAAAAATGTGAAAAATTTAAGAAAACTGTGAGTGAGGGTATATTGTTAAACAAAAAATTGAAAAAATTTTTTAATTAAAAAAAATTTTTTTCTTCACAACTTTAAAGTAGGTACTCTTGAAACCGTACAACTTTTGTTTAAAAAATTTTTTTTATTTTTTTAATTCCGACGACATTCGGCTCGAAAGAGAAATACTATTTTTTTTTTTTTAAAGAGGTTTTAATGTTTCACCCTTTAAATAGGAGTTAGCATCCATATAAAATAATTACGTATCTCTTATAGATTTTTGTGTTTAACAACATGAAAAATCAAATCGCTGGTGCTGGACAGTTGTGAAACGTCCTTTGTGAATAGTGAAAATATTAATAAAATAAAAATAAACTAACTCAGCAATATATAATCTTACAGACATAACTCGCAAATATAATCAAGAAATTCATTAAATACAAGTAAAGAAATTGTCATTATTTAGAAATGTAATATAAACTTAATGAAGTCTAGAACAGATTAAAAATGTGTAAAATAAATTAAATATTGTACATGATCATAATAAAACGAGATATAAAGAGTGACTAAGCGAAAAAAGAGATTTTTTAATGTTTTCCACAATTAGGAAAGAATTTCTCTCAACCAGACAACAATAATGTTGACATATAGCAATGTCAATGTTAACAATATAGCAAACTTACAACCAGAAAAAGTGAATCGAACTAAATCAAAGGAAAAAAATCAGGAAGCAAGAATCAGGAAGGAAAATCGGTTGCTGAAATATGACAACCTTTACTAATAAGGATTAAGAAATCCTCATCGAATTGGAAAAGCACAAATTTGACATCTGTGCTCTTTCGAAAACAAAAGAAAAAGGAAGAGGCCATACGAAATATGGCATACTGATATATAGGGGGAAAGACAAAAACGAACGAGCCACAGGAGTCTTGATACGCTATAGATACCAAAGGAACATACAAGACATAACATATGTTGATCATAGAATTTTACAGATTACCGTTAAGCTTTGTGAACATGTGCTAACGCATATTATCAGTGTATATGTCCTAGATAAATAAACCGCAGAAGATCAGTTCTACAGTAGGCTACAGAAACAAACTCAATTCAATATCAGAAAGGCATGAGATCATTCTACTCGATGACTTGACAATGATGTAATAAAAAGATCAAACATTGGTATAATGAAAAAAACATTAAATGAAAACGGCAAATGATTGATTGATTTTTGCATACAAAACGAGCTACGAATCAATAACACCTACTAAACCCCAACACAAAATTACATTTGAAAATACAAGGGGTCAATCGTCTGTGTATTAACAAATTCAGCTTATTTATCCGTTAAGGTTCTGAATGTTAAGAGTCTTAAACTTCATAAAAATCGAGACAGATCACAATCTAATATTAAACAAGATACATGATCCAGCAATGATAACGAAAGAAACAACCAGAAATAACTGATTGTGGAATCTTTCTCAGACGACACAACCAAATAGCTGTACGAACGATGGTTCACATAAGAAATAGCCGGGAATAACATCATGGAGAATGACATCGAGCATAAAACAGACTACGAAAGAATATAGTAGTTACTACAGCAGAGGAAGCATTGGAAAAATAAAACTGGAGAAATGACAATCGAAAGTCCTGATTTAAAACGGAAATAAAAAAACTGGCTGAAGAAAAGAAGAAAGCTTACTTGTGCTACAAAAATAGCACGATCACATGACTAATACAAAGCAGTAGGAAACAGTGAATCAAAAATATCAAAATAATCAAGTGAAATTACTAGGAAGGATTCTTAAAGGATATGAAATATGATTATACACAGGACAGAAGAAAGTTTGGAATATACTTAGGAATCATAAAAATCAGTCAATGAATACGTCCAAGTATCAACATCATGACGGAGAGTTAGGAAAGGCACTTCCGGAAACTATACAGTAAAGCACAAAATGAACAAATGAAACAAGAACTACAAGAATCGAAAATCTCATCAACACAATGGATAGTTACCAAAGAAGGAATTGAAGCGATGGCACGGAAACTAAAGAACTGTAAGGTATCAGGATCAGACGAAATCATGAACGAAATAATTAAATATGGGGGAGAGGCACTGCAGAAGCAATTGAAAATCCTCTTCAACAAAACCATGGCAAGACACCAGACCAATGAAAGGAGAACATAACGGTATTTATATTTAAAAGGGGGACGATATACCTGAAAAATTATCAAGGGATAAATCTCTTGAATTCAACCACGAAATTATTCACTAAAATCAGTGCAAAAAAGATATTGAAAATCGGAATTAGCGAAGAACGGAATTAGTGAACAGGGTTTTAAAAAACAAATCGATGATAGACATAATATTTATAATTAAGTAAATTGCGGAAAAAGCTATCAAATATGACAAAGTTGCTTTCATGTGCTTTTTTGAACTTAATTCGGGCATTTGATAAAGTACAACTCATGGATGTAATAAGATTGAAAAAACGGGAGATCTGGGCATTATTAGAATTATCAAGGAACTCGAATAATAACACTTATATAAAGACCGAAAAAACTAACAGCACAGATATCTGTAGCCAGAGGTATAAGGCAAGATGAGACCTAGTCCCATCTTATTCAATTTAATAATGGACGAAATAATCAGAGAAGAATAAAATCGCAGAAAAGGAAATGGAATACAGAATGGAAGACAAAGAAATAAAAGTAATCCGATGAAGAATTTGCAAAGGATGCTGTATAAATTCGAACTCGTCGCTAAAAAATTTAATATGATAAACTCTATTGAGAAGACGAAGGTACTCACGATTTTCAAAGAACCAAGGAGATGCAAATTCGCAGTTCAGTCGATAATCAAAGTTTTGATTAAATAATGAAATTCAGATATTTAGGAGTCTACATTACTAGCAATAAAAATCTGAAAGAAGAGGTGAAATCACAGACCAAGTCCACAATATCTGGATACCTAAGAGATATAGCGGAATAAACACTTTTAGGAGAGAAAGTTCGAATAATATAATACAAAATGCGTGAAACTCATCAACAAACGCAATAGAAACAAAAGCGGACAACACAATCACCAAATGACTACTTAGGGCAATAGAATCTTGCGCCAGATCACCGGAAATATATTATACGACCATCAAAAAAACAGCGACATAAGAGAAGCCTGCAACATATGAGATATTGTGCGCTGGGCAAGGAGCAAAGACAAGAATAAAGAGACTACATCGACAAGATGTCCGAGGAATATCGCATATAGTTAGGTTTAAAAAACCTAATTCAATACGATCTGCAGGAAGACTTTCTAAAAAATGGTACGAAAACTGGACATTGACTTCACAAGAAAATGTTGGATAAACACAGGACACAGTTCTAAATGAAGAAGAAGAAAACAACAAGAATAAACTCATTTTTATTAAAAGCATTGAAGATAACATACGTAAATTACCAATAAATGAAGTAAAACAAGTACATGTTACCAATCATTCTTTATCCATTTTAAACAATCTCTTTCTTCATAAAATCTCTTTCTATACAAAAATTTATAATAATTTATTTTTATTGAGATTGGTTAGATACCAAATTTTTTATTTATTCTAATCTCTCATTTTTATCCGCGCCGAGAAAGATAACATTACAGTTACACTTGACAAAGATATTTATACAACAAAAATTTAATGATATGCTGCAAGACGTGGAAACCTATGTTGTAATAAAAAAGATCCCACTAAAAAATTAATAAATGATCTACATGTGATGCTTATTACAAGGTGGAAAAATTATAAATTTATTAGTAATGCGAATTACAGATATCTTTATAGCAACGACAGTAAACTTCCAAGAGTCTACGGAGCCTAAGATTCACAAATCGAACTGCCCTTTTTGAATAATTATGTCTTCGGTCAACAGTCTGTTATATGCTTTAGCGACTATTTACAAAAAATTTTGGAGAAACCGTCCAAACCGAATAACTATATAAAAAATAGCTTTGTAAATTTGAATTGAACTGGTTCGTAAACTTAATCCTAGTAGGCCATTATTATTTTTGGTTATCTTCCCGATCACATCAGGGTTTGTGAAATCTTGTAGCTTTTTCATATTATATCTCTGGACTGAACGTATTTTTTATCTCAAAACATGTGAAATTTATACCTCAAAATCAGACAAAAACAGATAAATATAAATCAAATAAATAATATTTTATTTTCAATTAATTAATGCTTCAAAGAAATTTCATTGGAAAAATTCGCAAAAAATGACTGGAAAAAAATTCTAAAATTTTTTAATTTAATCCGGGTCTTCGAATTATATCATAAAAAAGTTATAGCAATGTAAAAAATCACATAAGGTCTGTTGGACCCATTAGTGATTTGCTTGGGTTAATGACAACAAAATTGATAATAATCACATTTTTATTTTTTTTGACGTAGTTTCTTTATTTTACGAATTTCCATTGAATTGATTGTTAACTGTGTAAAAAATAGCTGGAGATTTATATCCAAAGAATGCATTCTTGCAAAAAATGAATTCTTGTTGATAGTTCGATTTATCTTAGATTCCACATTTTCAGTTTTTGATGAAACAATCTATATGTAAGGATATGGAACTCCCATGGGCTCTCCACTTTTTCTCATTATAGCAGATTTATTGTTGCAAAGTTTGGAGATGAGAACTTTACCGAATATTGCTTCTCCTATTTCATTTTATTACAGATATGTGAATGATTTTATTATGTCTGTTCCCGCATTCTCAAAGGACTCTATTCTTTCTTTAATTTTTTTCCATCCAAAATTCAGTTTACAATGGAGATTGGGAAAAAGAAACTAAATTTTTTGGACATTACGCCCATTAATAATAACATCATTAAATTTGATCATAAATCCACTTTCCTGGATAGATATCTCAATTTTCTGTCTCATCATCCCCTCTCACAGAAGAGATACCATCATAGGTTTAGTTGATCAAATTTTTTTTTTCTGTCACATCTTAAATTCCACACAAAAAACTTTACGGTTATGATTAATATTTTACTTAACAATGATTATCCACTGGATTTTATTTTTAGTGCCATTCACAATCGTTTGAAATATTTATTAAACAGACAGTCTTCTAAATTCTCGATTATTATTATATACTATATTAAATAATCATCATAATTTACGGTGCCATATGTTCTTTCTATTTTCATTTAATTTAACAATAAAGATACTAGAATTTCATTTTACAAAACCAAAACTAAATTTATTAAAGTTCATAAAGACTTTTGTCCAAAAACAATGTCGTTTACAAAATTTCATGCAAAAATTATGATGCTTTTTATGTCGGCCAAACAGGCAGACAACTAAAAAACAGAATTTCCGAACATAAGAACCAAATTCATTGGAAAACACCTAACCGCTCAGTCTTAACTCAACATAGATTATAATTTGGCCACGATTTTACATGGGAAGAGACTGTAATTTTGGACGAAGAATTTTATTTAGGAAAAAGATTGATTTCAAAGATGCTGCACATCAAAAGACAAAAGAACAGTCTAAATTCACAAACAGACACTGAAGGTCTTCACAAAGCGTATTTACCTATTATAAACAACCTATTAATTTTACCACACTAAAAATATTTTCACTTAATCATTCTTTGTCTTGTTTTGTCATGACCATATGTTGTACAATACTTAATTTATTTTATACATTTTTAATCTGTTCTGGACTCCATTAATTGATAGATTATATTTCTAAATAATGACAATTTTTTATCTGTACTTATTTTATCTGTACGGATTATATTTCTTGACATTTATGAATTGCGTATATAATATGTTTATATAATATGATCGTATGTTAGTGAGTTAATTTTTTATATTTTTATATTTTATTAATATTTTCACTATTCAGTATCATTCTAACTTTTTGACTTATTTTTGAGGTTTTTTTCACTCGTTCAACCAACCGCTTGCAAATGATACATCGATTATATATTGAAACAACATATCTACATTTATTTGACTACATTTCAATGCGTTTAATTGATTACATTTTAATGCGGTTTTTTATTATATGATCTGAAGAAGGCTCAAAGCTAGAGCCGAAACATGTTATCAATCACTTATTTTAACCATTTGTTTTATATTTAGATTATTATATTAACTGCATGAATAATTTTTTAGTGCACCAATACCCGCACCTAACTCCTATATGCCTATATATTTTCTAATTCAATTTGCCAGCAGTGATCCGTTATTGTTTATTTTAATTGTTTAAAAATGTATTGTTCTCGAGATATTTCGTGTCAAAGTTAAAATGTCCAAATATGTTTTGTACCAAATTTATGGGTACAAAATCCCAACACCTACAAGATCCCAAAATTTTATTATCTAGAATATCTATTTCAAATGTGATCACTGGTAGCGTTAGTTTCTTGATATTACTTTTTGCAATTTGGAATGTCCTCTTGTCAGATATAAATTCGGGGCTTACATATTTTTATCATATATTTTTAATATCATATATTTATAATATTTTTTATTTAAAGTGGTACTTTAGTAAATTGAGTTATATTAGAAGAGTCTAATTTTTTTATATAATGAAGTTGAAGTTTTGAAATTGACGTGTGCAAATTCTACGGTAAGTTAACGTTGAAATAAGAGACAAAAAAATGTTGAAAATATAAAAATTGAAAAGGATACGGGCAGTAGAAGCGCAGAAAACGTCGCGCAAATAATATACTTATGAAGTGTGAAACTTCTTTATTCACTAAAATGCGCTAATGAAAACTTGAAAATGTAACCTTTCATAACTTAATAACTGATAAGATTCGTAGAATCGCTTCTTTGACTATAGACTTTTCTTAAAAACGAGATTATAACAATTTAAAAAATTACGATTTTAGTAGTCAAAAAAATAATGGCCATTCTGGAAAGATATTTACCTGCATAAACTTGCATAAGCTAATTTAATCTCGAAAATAAACATAATTTTGTCTTGTTTTCGTTCAAAGAAAGACTACTACAGCTCTTGATTTACTATCCTATGTTCCATACTGTTTCATTAAGATATACACGTAATTTTTTTATATTTTATCCAAATTATGGCAGATAGTTGTAATTTTGGGGTCCTGGTGACGCATCCCAAATTTTCGGGACTTTACTAAAAAATCATCTTAACCAAAACTATCTTAAACAAAAGTGCATATTTTCATAATTTTGAACTGTGATGTATTCACAGCTTACAAATTAGCTATATTAAATTTTTTTAATTAAAATGAATTTAAAGGAGATTGTTTTTATTCATAATTTTGAACTGGGATGTATTCATGGCTAACACTTATTTACAACATAAGTATTTTTAGACTCAAACGAATAGAAATATGAAATATGCTATTCATTATGTTGAATTTGAATGATACGTATTATATTATTTTTTAATTGAAATATATAAATTAAAATATAAAAGAACTATTCATGTTGAAATCAAATGTATTCATGGATTCAAATGGATTCGAAAAATTAGAAGCACAAATTCGAAAATGAATATCGAAATGAATTCATTTCTATTCATTTCAATTTATTATCATATTCGTGCTGGATTGCACATATTTATGATATGCGATAAATGTTTCATGTAATCCATTTATTGTATTTAACTGCACTGAATCCAATTTGCGCATTTTATGTGCTTTGGATATAAATTCCGTCCGCTACAATGCCGTATATCCGAACAAATAATATACGCTGAATAGACTGAATAAGACATCAAGCTGAACAATGAATACAAGAGAGCTAAGCTTTGTATTTTACTATATTCCATTCTTTACTATTTCTCTACAATTGATCTTATGATCTTATCTACCATCATTAAAGCTTTGTACTCCTTAGTATAAAAGATGAATCACTTAAGATACTGATCACCCGAATTACAGCAGTTTTGGAAATAGGAAAAAATATTTCAGATGAAAGTAGAACAGTTTCAAGAGGATATTTTAGTCATGTTGTCTTTCTTCTAGATGAAGGCGTCAAAAAGATAAGAAGACCAATTCCATTCTTTTAAATGAAATTGTATAATTTTTTTTACACAATATGATTTCTCTGCATACAAATTATTCTGCATACAAAAGTATTAAGGTAGGAGATATCAAAAAACCAATAGTTTACGAAATATTTTATACTTTATTCTGGCATATATTGATGTAAAAGGTTAAATGACTGATAAACTATTAATTTTTTTTTAAAATTTTGCTTATTTAAAAAGTTATTCATTTTGCATACATATTATTTTTAAAGCAATTATATGTTTTCTTTCCACCAATTGCTTTTATCTCATTATTCTATTCATAAAAGTTAAGGTACGATTATTAAAAAATTAATTACAATAAGTAGACTACTTATTACATTGACAAATCGATTTTAACGGTAATTTTATTAATATTAATAATGAATAACTTATAATCATATTATATTATATATAATATTATATATAGAAATTATAATATAATCATATTTCTCAATCATATTTCTCAAAGCGTCTTTATAGATTTCAATGCAAGTATCAGTTGTCGAGCTAACAATAAAAATGTTGAAAATGTAACTTTTAATACATAATGTACAATTAGTGGTAAGACTCAAAAATGTTTCTTTTGAAATGCTTCTTTTGACAACACATAAATATTAAGATAGATTTATCTATTTTGATATTAATTAATATAATAATTAAGTATGAGATTAAAGTTTAGAGATTAAAACGAGATTATAGTTTTTAAAAGTATTTAATATAATTGTAACGATCACAAAAAATATATAATAAATCAATGACTAATCTGGAAAGATATTTACATGCATATAAACTTTCATACAAATTTAATTTTTCGAAAAGTATGGTAAACATAATCTCACTTTGTTTTTGTTTAGTGAAGATGTATCTTGATTTTTACTATCATATGTTTCGTACTACACATTTTATTAATATATACACATAGTTTTAATATTTTATCTAAATTATATAGATATTTGTGATTTTGAATGGATCCTGGTAAGGTACTCCAAATTTTCCGCACTTCACTAAAGAACCATCTTAAGGATGTTTTATACATATTTTCAAAACGACGACAAAATTATGAAAAAATTAGATTATTCTAAATCGCGTTTAAAAGTAATGCGACAAATTTGGTAACGGTTTACTATCTGGTTTACTATCTGGATTATAAATTATTTTAATAATATTTTTTAAATCTGTGTTCTAATAAAAATATATGGAAATATATTGTAAAATAAATGATAAAAATCTCAATTTTTAAATATAAGTACTCGTACATTATGTATTCAAGATCATTTATGTAGAGTTATTGCGATGCATGAATTAGTTGTCCCATAAATAAACAAAATATTTATTTGTTCTATATCTATGTAACTAATCAGTAGACATCGGATGTTATATCGGATTTTATATGCAGATATTTATTATTAAAAAAGAACAGTTAATAACTAAAATGTGTATTGTTTGTAATAAAGAGTTTTTTTCAATAAGGACGCTCAATTTTTAAATGTAAATAAAACAAGTTGTGTGTGAGATATCCATTCAATTTTTTTTTATTTGAAAGAATATTTTATGGCATTAAGTATGGAATATAACATCGCTCAAATGTCCGCCGCTTCGCTTGGTGACACGTATTCGGGCGGTCCAATTTTCGATGACTTTCTCATAAATCTGGCTGAATTTGCTGGATGGTTGTGTTATCTTTGAGAGCATCAATTGTTTGCGGTTTATTCGTATAGACCTGCGATTTAAGATAGCCCTAAAAGAAGAAGTCTAAAAGCGTTAATCGCACGATCTCGGTGGCCAGTTCACATCGTCGCCGCGCGAGATAACCATGCCCTCAAATCGCTCATGCAGAATGTCCATCGTGGCATGCAGTGTGTGGCACGTAGCGCCATCCTGTTGGAACCACATGTTATCGGTATCCATATCATCCATTTTAAGCCACAAGAAGTTGCTTATCATCGATTTGTAGCGCTCGCCGTTGACGGTTATGGCAACGCCCGCTTTGTTTTGGAAGAAGTATGGACCGATGATTCCGCCAGACCAAAATCCGCACCAAACAGTGACTTTCTCGGGATGCATTTAGAGCTGGTGTATTTCGCGTGGATTGATATCGTCCCAAATTCGACAATTTTGCTTGTTCACATATCCATTCATCCAAAAATGAGCCTCATCGCTAAAGATGATTTGTTTGGCGAAATTTGGGTTAACTTCCAACTGCTCCAGAACCCAATCAGCGAACACACGGCGTTGTCTATGGTCGTTTACCTTAAGTTCCTGGTCAGTTGAATTTTATAGGGGTGCAGATCCAAGTCCCGACGCAAAATTCACCAAGTTGAAGTCGCAGAAAGGCCAAGTTTTTGTGAACGAGAAATTGACCGCCTCGGGTTTTCCCGTACACTCTCACGCA
>Ga0157364_1006920_pt1 | contig 11701 bp, 8 predicted proteins | sample AttsexASBM2_FD_111476 | JGI IMG/M metagenome (GOLD analysis project Ga0157364, IMG submission 111476) | Fungus gardens microbial communities from leaf cutter ant in Ribeirão Preto, State of São Paulo, Brazil - Atta sexdens ASBM2 | ecosystem: Host-associated > Fungi > Mycelium > Unclassified ...
AAATTAATAAATATTGTCCAAATTATTTGAGTGAAAGAAAAGATTAAATATCACTTTCATTTGTATAAGTAATAATAGGTCAACAAAAGCAATAAATATAATATCTGTATAAATCTATAAATTGTTTGTGCTTCGTATTTCATGTTTAAATAATATTGAACTAAAATCTGCAAATTGTGCAAACAATGCAAAAGAAAAGAAAATATATTTCTTAGGGCACAGTAAACTACATTTTAGCATAAAAATATATAAAGATTAGATATGTTAAAAATGAAAAAATATGTAATATATTAATAATTCAACAAAGATTTCGAGAGAAGCGGTCCGTTAACAGACCCCGAGTATAAAATGCTTTGGTAACTATTATATTAATCGCGCCTGTCGCGATAACGCTGAATACAAGTCGCATGACGATACATACTGATTATATGAATCTGTGTGTACATATCTATCGCGTTCGAAATTAATATTAAACAATTACATAGAAAAATGTGCGTGGTTACAGTTCTGAGAAGCAAGTCGTAAATAAAATTCGGTTTATAAATAATAAAATATAAACGTAAATAGAAATAAAAAAGAGAAATGTAAAGATTAAAATTAGTGTTAAAATATTCAACAGAATAAAATTAAATCGGCATGTTCATTATAAGCTACAATTTTCGAGTTTATTTTTGCATCATTAATATGTATTGATTTTGATTAACATGCATAATAACGTAAAATATAAACATGTAATAACAAAATATATACGATATATGTTTTATGTATATATTGATTGAGTAATAATAATGTAAAATATAAACGTAAATTGAGCAAGTTATAGCCAAGGTCTTATATTCTAAAGATCTTTACATCGTAAAAAAAAAAAATTGTAATGAATCGTAGAACATTATATACGATCGAAATAACGATCATATTTCATGGGCGCTTATCGCTAATTGATTATCATTCCAACAATTCGTTTGTCGGCAGTATTATTTAACAGAGATATAATTTATCTGAAATATACAAGATTTTAAACAAGTTATCGTATATTGGGAAAGAATGAAGAGATTCGAGGCCGTGAACAAGGACTTGAATTCGATGAACCGGTCTATCATATATCGGTCGTCCTGTCCCTGTACCATTTTATCAGAGCGTTAAACGAGGACATGCGCTGCGCTGCTCCGAATTGTGTTACAGTGAATTGCTCCGACCGGAGACGATTCTCTATTGCCAATCACGCGTGAAGTGCGATTTCGGAATACGTTATATATATTTCCCCATTCGACTAATTTAACTAAGAGCGATTCTGCCGAAGAATCTAAAAATGTAGCTTTAGCTACAGATCTGAAAATAATTTTGTTGGATCATCAAAATAATTTTGTAGGAATCTTAAGCATGATTCAATGTTTTTATATTCTAGCCACCAATTTGTTGTCCTAATTATTTTGATGGTCTAGCAAAATTATTTCCAAGTCTATATCTAGCTAAATTTTTAGATTCTTCAATAAAATTGCTCTTTCCGTGTAAGAAAGAACAGAGATTGGAAAATGTCTTTTTTTATTCATAATAAATTCTCTCTAATATAAATGAAATAATAAAATTATAAAATATACGAATATGTATAGGTAAGAATGCAATGCCTAAGATGAGTAGACATTTTTAATAAAAATAAATCATTCGTTCGCAATCGTTTGCAATCAGCGCGTGAAAGTTTTAACGAAAATCGAAGAATTCTAATTCAAGAACTTGTCTCTTCCTCGAGTATATTCCTTATATATTCCCGTATATTTCCATTCAATTAATCAATAAATTAATCTACTTTGCTAAAATAGTGAGACTGAAGAATTCGCTTGCCTTTTTTCTTGTCCAATAAAACCTCTATAATATAAATATCAATTAAATAAAATAATAAAATATAAATATTTCTTAAACAAGTAGAAATCTTATAATAAGAATCAATCGTTTGTAATCAGTGCGTGAAAGTTTAAATATATGAAGAATGCTTCAGAAACTTGTCTTTCTTGACTATACTTGATTTATTTTACTAGAAAATTTATGTCCATTTCTATCAATAGATTAATTGCAATCTTGGTTTTACTTGCTTTTATCTAATTCTTAGATAAAGATACAAAGTAAATCAAACCGAGATTAAAGTTAATCTAAATTAGTAGAAATGGAGACAAAAAAGACTTTATCATATGAGAAATGGAGACCTTTATTACTTAAGAAATAAGAGGAAAACGGACTTGCTTCTCTTCTTGTACGATAAAACCCTGATATATAGGTAATAGGTGTATAAAGTAAATAGGATTATTATAAAATATAAGTAAGAATATAATTCCTATGATAAGTAGATATCTTTAAGAATAAATCCTTCATTTACGATCAAGTAAAAATTAATGAAAAACTCGAGGGAACTAATTCAAGAATTCATCCTCCTCGCATATTTCCTTCATTCAATTCAACTAATCTATTTCGTTAGAAGACTTCGAGAAAACACGCTTGTCTCTTCTCTTTTGTGATAAAATTCCAGAATATAAATAATAGAATATAAAACATAAATGAGAATATAATTCCTATAAGTAGAAATCTCTTAAGAAGAACAAAATCCTTCATTTGCAGTGAGAGTTAACGATAAAAATTGGAAAATTAATTCAAGAACTCGATTTCCTCGTGCACTGGAAAGATTTGCTAAATTTTAATAAATATTTGTTTAACTAATACTAATAATATTAATAAACATACTTATAGTATTGAAATCAAATTAATGATTCTTGTATCAAATAAATAACATACATTTATATGTAGTAAATATTTCATTTGTATTATTCAAACAGATATTTATTAATATTTAATACATTTTTTCCAGTTGTACATTTCCTCATTCGATTAATCTACTTCGCTAGAAAAAAGACTGAAGAATACGCTCTTGTCTCTTCTCTTTTTCACGATAAAACCCTTATAAATTGAATAATAGAATTATAAAAAAATATAAATAAAAACATAATTCTATACAAGATTCTATAGAAACCTGTAAATAATTAAGGCTAAATCGTTTGCAATTAGTGGTCGCGTGAAAGTTACTAACGAGGAAGATCGAGAAAGCTAATTTCAGGAAACTCGCTTTCCTCGCAATTTTACTTACACCCGCCGCGCCAGTGTGAGGGTTGGACACGTATGACCGTGCAATAATATCGATTGATCGCGTTCCTAACGAAGCTCGTGACGAGGATGCAACGGTAATCCCGCGCGTTGCGACACATCGAGAAGACACGTATTATATCTCGTCGACCGGCTGGGCGACGAGCGACGCCGCATTCAGCCGCATTGAGCGGCGTCGCTTCTTTATGATTCTATTCAACGTGTATTCCCTTCGATACGACAAAAAAATCCACAAATCACACTTACCACCCATCGCACCAGACGCGGATCTCCTTGCGGTTTTCCTCCGTCATGACGGAACACGATCAAGTTTCTGACACTACTGACTGTCTCTTCTCACAGTTCCTACCGCGACTATCGTGACTGCCGAACTGGAGTGACTCGAACTCGGGTCTCGGAGTGACGTCCGCCGTGGGTTGATCAAAGAGGGATAGAGAGGGACGAAAGGGCGGAGGGAGAGGCCACGCGCGCGCACAACTTGGAGTAATCGCCAGACTCGATCAGACCTCGCCACCTATCCCGAAGACTCGAACAATCTCGAAGTGAGTCGGATCGCATGCGTTGTTTCATATATACGTTGTGCAATAGGTTTGTCGCATCGCATGCTCCAACATGCTCCTATTTACTCCAACCGTAGGCTCCCTTCTCACTCAAACGCACTCGTTACAGTAAGAAGAAGCTATGGTAGGAACATGTTGAAGCACGTTGAAGTATGCGAGGCAAACAAGATTAATACGTTTCAGTGATGGGCTTTAAAATCCCGCCGCGTCCCGTGATTCACAAGAATTAAAATCTCATTCTCACGTCGAGTTGACGTCATCGCCGAATAGGGATTAGGACTGACGTAACTCGATCCAAAGGAAACACAGCCCTTGTGGAAAAATTTATAACTGAAGCACATCTCTCCTAATATCAATTTCGCAAACGTCAATTCTTATCTTGTGAATTAAAAGTCTACATGATTAAGTTTTGAAAAGTGATTTTATACAAAGAAAAAAAGATTACCGAATACACTATTATTTATTGATTTACAATTCTAAATTTTTTTTCTCAAGTCTCTCGAAGAAATAAATGGTTTTTATATCGGCATTTTCAAAGTTTCGTTATGGAGTTGCCCGCATAATTGTTGAAGATTATTTATGTTAATGAATGCGAAGACGTATCTCTAATAGATTTCGCCTAATTTCTCCGCATTAAATATGATATATGCGCAAAAATACATTCTTATGTTCTATTCTATAAAAGTTCTTTATCTTTATAAAAGCTATATCTCGGATTTTAAGAATTAATCGTAAAATGAAGTAGTAACTTAACTCGACAACACAAAATATTTTTAATTTTGGAATTCTGAAATGACAGATAATTCGATTATTTTAATAAATCAATGTACAGTAATCGCTGTCGAGTTAAAGTTTTAATTTTCATTATTCTACAAATAAACGATGAATATAGTATTATAATTACCTACTACTTTAATAGTAACCTCTTAGAAATTGCAATTAAAAAATTGAATTTCATTTAAATATCTTTTAGACTTAGTGTTAGATGAACACGATGATTTGGCATATTTTTCTGTAATACTAGATGTGTATATACAGTGTCTCGAAATTCGCGAATATCATAGCGAGTTCTCGAAAAAATAAGTTATAAAAGTATTCTCTTTTTCTTTCTTACTGTGATATTAATTTACAAATTTCGAGCATTCTGTACATTAGAAACATATATATAAATGATTATGAATAGTACACAATCATGCTTTATCTCTTCCTATTATTGTTTGATTATGTGTATTGTTACAATGTTAAAAACTTCTTTGTTCTAATACAAAGAGATTAGGAAGAGATAGAAATAAATTCACATGATTAGTGTTTATAACAATTACTACGCATCCATTGTAAGTTAAGACATTGTTATCATTTTTGTTATCACTATAATCTAACAGATATATAATGTTTGTTAACATTACAATCTAACAGACACAAAGATTTATTATATAAAATACAAAGTTCAGTCATTGTAGAATTTCAAAAATATGTGAAACGTAACGAACAAAGTATAAATAAAATTAAATATAGGAGCAATTTTATTACTTTTCTAGTCATCTTAAATTTATTTATAAACTGAATGTTATCTTATTTGCAATATTGAACTTTGTTACGCGACAAGGAAGAAGCATTGATATTCTACACATTCTGATGATTTACAGCATCGCCATAAAAACATGTATCGCAATGATGATGCGAGCAATTAAATTGGAAAGCTGGAAAGCTTGGTCATTATGGAAAAATGTGCGATATAATCATAGACATAATAAATGTTTTATTGTTGCACGATAACCTCGCTGGAGTAAATATTTTTCACTTGAGTAAAAAAGCAAATTTCGAATTGGATCGTATGATTCTCGATAACCAATGAATGAAGCAAATGGTCTTCCCCGGCACTTTAAAAGATTAATTATCAATAATGTAATAATGAAATTATCAGGCGTCTTTAGATAGGATATTTCGTAGTAAATTTAACATCAGCATATATATACGCGTGTTTGTGTGACGGCATTCGTGACTCAAGACGTCTAACTTATATAATAACTTCATCAAAATGTCACTTCGACGTTGATTGAATGCCGATCATAAATACACATTTATACATATTCATGATTTATAATATACAGAGGAATCTTTGAAAATGCCTTTATAATCAAAATAAATTGCAATTATACAAGCATAAATTAAATTTATATCGCTATTATGATATCAATAGATTATAGAAATAAATATGCACGTAAAAGTAAAAAATAAATACGCTCTGCGTCAAAAAATATTACCGAAGAAAAATCACTTAGAACCAACATTACGTTTTTAGCTTTTTATAGTGTCAGTCTTACACTATTTTATTGAATGTACAGCGGCAAGCCAATCGAATTGTAATACTATATCATTCGGCGGCAATCATGCGATAATTGACCGCTTAAATATATTAAGGATCCTATCCTAAATATAACATACTTGACTTTGCATAATTGATAATATTGTAATATTACTTAAAACTAATGAAGAGTGACGTGTACTGGAAAAGAAAAGGAGGCGAATGTTCGTGAGAATGTGTAATTTTTTTTGGAACAATTCTCTGCAATTCTGGGCTCGTCGGCTCAATCAATCGTCTGCCATTATTCCCTCTGGGACGCAAATGGGAGTATTCTGTTACAAATGAGAAAGATATATAGAGCCAGACGAAAATGTCGCCCTTATAATTTTTTCTTATTTAGATAGTCTATCGATCTAAAATTTCTCTTTTCTTTGTTAGGTTATGTAATACCCACATTTGATCGTTCGTTCAATAGCCGTTTTGTTGCCTGTAGCTGCTTCCATATCCACTATTGTTCTGGCTATAGCTACCAGAGCCACCGCCGGAAGTTCCACTTCCAAAGCTGTTTTGAGGGAACGATTTACTGCTTCCATAGCTAGCCCCGCCTATGCCACCTATGTGAAGCGTACATCAAGCATTTACAAAACACAATAATTTCACCCATCTAACGCTATGAACGTCACAATATGGCAGCAGTAAATATAATCAAAAATCTTAAAAATTAGGGAAGTGGAAAGAATAGAAGGGCTAAGAATACGGAGACTTGATTGTATGGTGACTTGATTCATCTTTTACTGATTTAGAATAATGCAAATAACATTTTTTCCATTTCAAGCGGACAGATTCAACAAAATTATACAATCAATTTTTTAAAGGCTGAGAACCCACCGCTACTGCTTCCGGACCATTTGTTGCGATCACTTGCACCAGTACCGGAAGAGCGGTCGAATCTTCCTCTATCTCCTGCATCACGGCCTCCACGAGATCCTCGTGAACCACCACGGCCTCCAGATCCTCGTCCACCGCCTCCACCTCCACTGCGTCCACCGTAGCGTCCTCCTAATTATTAATTAATAATAATCCCCCTAGTTAGCAATAACAAAATATTTAAAAAAAAATTTTTTTATAAAAATTAAATAAATTTTAAGTAGATGTGAAGTTTTAGTATCTATCAATTGTAATTAAAAAAAAAAAAGAACAAGACTCACTCTTATAAATGCCAGGATTTCGGGATAAATCATATAATTTCGGATTGACAACTTGCTTAGCCTCTTCTAAAACTTGAATTAAGTCACCAGCCTTGTGAGCATTGCCGGGCGTGAAAAAGGCGTACGCAGTTCCTGTACGCTGCGAACGACCCGTACGTCCGATACGATGCACATAGTCCTCAGAGTTAGACGGATAGTCCAAGTTTATCACAAATTTGACATCCTCGACATCTGCGAGATACATCAAGTTATAATAACAGCACACGGAAAACACTTGTTCCTTTGTGGTTCAATTAACTTATAAAGCGAATATGTTCAAGCATTTTACCAGGACGTTGTCTTTGCTAATGGAATTAAAGAATGCTCTCAAGTTACATTACTGAATATTCTGCAGCAAGTTTTGAAACAGCATTTACAATGCTGCTACATGACCGATATTTTAAAACATATTTTGGACATAAAGGACGGACAAGAACATAAATGTTACATCAACTAATAAAAAATATTGTTCCAAGGTGCAATAAATTAGCTTTAGTTCCATTTGCAATTTGTATATAACATTCAAGTTGACCACAAAGAGCAAGTCTGCATGTAATTACCTGTTTGCGACTAGAGCTGGAAATGTAAATACATTTTTTGGAAATGTAGAGGAATCAGAGCTCAGATGGTTCTCATGGAATTCTCGCTTCACGTATTAGCGAGCTCTACATTTTTATTCTTAGTCAACATTACACCCTTCTCTCCCGCACCAAAGTATGGATCTGTGCTGGATATTTCGAAATTTGGTCCTTGTACATTGCTTCGGTGAAGAGGTTGGAACATCAAGTGAGCACCTTGCGTTCTCCACTCAACCCCCACATGTACTCCCCCATCAAATAATTAGCATCAAGAATTACGCACCGCAATATTGTGAAGACTCCTTCCTATTTTGATGCAATAATTATTAATAATTATCGCTACTCCTCATTTGTTCGCCCTAACTTACAGAAAGTCTTCGACAAATCAAATTCATAAATAATATAAATATTATGCAAAGATTTCAGAATATGCTCTAAAAGTTGTCCACTTATATCGAGTTTTTACATGAAATAAAAAGCGACGTTTAAATAATATCACAAATAATGCAGAGCGCGACTTGATGCAATTTACTATCAATTCAACGAATATATAACCGATAATAATATCTATCCATTTTGTTTTTTTCTTTTTCGTCCTTATGCTAAACGCCCTAACATTACAATTTCCATACTTTGGACCGTCGCAGGTACAGAGTGAGAGTGTTTTTCGAGTGGCAAGGTGGCCGAGGCACAGCGTTTGGTTAGCTTGTTGCGAGGGGGCGGCGACCAGCAGTCACGCCCCGTTCAATTATATTTTCCAAAGCTAGTTGCAGAGTTCTAAGACTCCAGAGTCGCATGTGCCTCTGAAAACACATAGAACAGCACGTTAATACCAGACTGACAGGACTTGTTTCGATCTGAGAGTACAAAATCGGAAGAGATAAACCTGCCTCTAAATCGCTTACCTGATTTCCTATTCTTAAAGCTGAAATATTTTGACGTTCTTTCTATATTATTTATTCTATCAATCATATCGTTTAAAGTTTATTTAACGTGAGTGTTCAAAAATAAAATGCGAAAATATTAAAAGAACGCCAAAATCCACCTATGTACACTAGTCTATACCTATGATAAAAGAAGACTTAGAAGAAGTTAACAAAATAATTAAAACTTATTCCTTCATTAATCATATCGCTGAAAAGACAATGGCAATGTTAATTGCTCTAGTGCGCTCTATAACGCGCACCACCGAAACTCTCAATTAATTAGTAGGCGAAAAGAAAGAATTAGCGATTAAAATTAATTAAACTGAAGATGTCAATGGCAAAATCAAATAGGATATTTAACTAGTCGTTCCTGGAATTCCTTAAGAATAATAAATTATCTCCAGCCACACTGGTAAGAAGGTAATGTCAATCAGTCTGGCACATGCCGTTATCCCTCGTTATTGCCACATTACAATACCACGACTTTCACAAATGTGAAATAACCATCGCAGCCTGACCCTTACATCATACCTATATATCTGCAAATTCTTACCTAAACCTCTCGCCGCCACATCAGTAGCCACAAGGATGGCAGATCTGCTATTCCGGAACTCTAAAACAATATCTCTTGTATCACAAATTACAATCCCAAAAGGTAGTATAAAAGTAAATAAAGATAAGTCAAGTAAATATAAAAAACAGTATTTAGCTAAATTTTGTTTTAACAAATATAAAAAGAATTACATAAAATACCGAGATTATTACAAGAATTTAATATTATAATTTTTGTATAAATGTTTATAATTAGAAGTTTTCTAATTTTACTTATTTAAATAGAGTTAATTTAAAATTTAAAATAAAAAATAAAAAATTTCAAGACATTTATATAAAAATGTTAATATTTGCTTCTCGTATATTTAGAAAATCATAACAATAGCACTCACGATTTAATACATAATCTCTTTCTTGTTGGCTTTTGTCTCCGTGAATACCAATCGCTTGCCATCCGTATCTATTAATAGCTCTTGTTATATCATCCACTTTTCTTTTAGTTTCGACAAATATTATAGTCTTATTTTCTGGTTCATTTGAGATTTCTTCCAACAATTTCATGAGCTTACTCTCCTTTTCATATTCCTCACATACATCAACGATTTGCAGAATATTGTGATTGGCAGCCAATTGCAGGGAACCAATGTTGATTTGTATGTAATCCGTTAGGAACTCTTCCGCGAGATTACGTACTTCCTTTGGCCACGTCGCCGACCACATGAGAGTTTGACGATCGGGACGTATTTGTTCTACAATTTTCCTAATTTGAGGCTCGAAGCCCATATCGAGCATTCTATCGGCCTCATCAAGTACTAAATATGTACATCTACGTAGATTAGTTGTGCCGCGTTCCAAAAAATCTATAAGACGTCCTGGCGTAGCAATACAAATCTCTACGCCGCGCTCGAGGTCGCGCGCCTGAGGTCCTTTTGGAGCACCACCGAAGATGCATGTGTTTCGCACCTGAGAAGACATGCCAAAATCTGATGCTACTTGTTGAATTTGTTGTGCCAATTCTCGAGTTGGCGCCAAGATTAATGCGATCGGCCCATCGTTCCTGCTCAGTCTAGGTTGATGATTTATATGCACAATCGCCGGCAAGATGTATGCCAGAGTCTTTCCAGAACCCGTTTGCGCTATACCAACCATATCTCGGCCGGACAGGGCAATAGGCCAACCTTGTGCCTGGATCGCGGTCGGTTCACCAAATCCTTGTCTACGAATCTCATTGAGGACATAGTCTGGGAAGCCACCTTCTTCGAAATAAATATTGGGACCTGGAACGTTAGCCCCCTTCACAGTGATCTCTTTATTGGAACGATATGCCTCTACAGCATGAATACTCCGTGCCATTACGTTAGGATGTGGCTGGTAGAAGTCCTTTCTGAATTGTGGTAAAGTGCTCATATCCCATCGTGGTTTACGTAACCGTTCCCCAGGTTGCCGATTTTTAAAATTGTTGTTTCCAAAATTGCTGTCTCTGTTTCCGCTGCTGCCAAATCTATTGCCTCCTCCGCCTCCATCGCGTCCGCCGAATCTACCACCACCACCACGTGCTCCACCGCCACCTCCTCCTCCTCCTCGTCTATCAGAACGATCAGAGCGGTCACCGTATGCCCTTTTTGTAAACAAAATAAATCATTAAACCTTAATTCTTTAAAAAGAAAAAGAAGAAAAGAAATATCGGATTACTCTAAGAGCATAAATAAATTAAGGTGTCTTTTTATTTCTGCCAGATTTTTCTTTTCCATCAAATATCAAATATTCCAAATTTTAAACTTTATGCATAAAGCATAAGAAAATGAACCAATCAAAGTCTTTTATTTCTTCTATTTCTATAAAATAAAAGACTGATTAATTGATTTTCTTATGTTTTATGTCAAGGTCTGTACTTTTAAGCTGAACTTTTTAAGGTTCTCGCGCTACTTCCTAGTCAATAGACAATTTATTCATAATATGTAAAACAATTAAAATAATAAAATGAAAAGATTACTAATAATATCTTATATCATTATACATAATTATTGTTATTTTATATGTTATTAAACATTTTCAAACTGACAAAATAAAAGTTGTAAGATGCTCATTTGATGTACACGCATCATCACATTTATCTGACATTAATATATTCTAGCTTTTTTTCTAGAAGAATATAAATTTTTTGTAAACTGTACGATTAGTTTAAACGAAACTTTACGAAAACAAACTATAATGTTTACTTTATAATTATAACGATTTTTAAATTGCTGCCTTATACAAAAGTCTCAATTTAAAAGAGAATAAAATTATACCTTCAACTTGTAATGTAAAATTCTATAAATTTAGAATTAAATTTAGAATTAAATATCTGCAAAATGATAAAAGTCAATGAAATTTTATAGATATT
>Ga0157364_1006921_pt1 | contig 11701 bp, 7 predicted proteins | sample AttsexASBM2_FD_111476 | JGI IMG/M metagenome (GOLD analysis project Ga0157364, IMG submission 111476) | Fungus gardens microbial communities from leaf cutter ant in Ribeirão Preto, State of São Paulo, Brazil - Atta sexdens ASBM2 | ecosystem: Host-associated > Fungi > Mycelium > Unclassified ...
GAGATATATATATATATATATATATATATATATATAGGATACAGAAAAGCAAGAAACGTAATATTTTATTTGGAAATAAGAATTTACTACTTTATTGTTGTATTTGGCTGTTGCTTCATCCCCTTAATATGATATGTTATTAGGCTAAACATAGCGAACTTTTGCGCTACTCTGATAAATTTAGAGCTCAAGTCGGATCGGCTTCACGCAATTTCTTTACATAAATACTATATATTACGTGTGGCTGCGAGGAGTTTGGTCCACGGATGAGGGATCAATAACTGTACCCCTCCGGATCGGTTCCACCATGACATAAAATCGGCCATTTTATTTATACTTTCCGATACTACAAAATCGGAGAGCCGGGATTTACGCAACATCGCGGATATTTCGTGAAATATCGGTGACGTCAGTGAAGTGGTAGCGGTCGCTCATGGTCAGCCGCAAGGTAAGAGCCGCGGGAAAGTCAGCGCTAAATCACATCGATCGCGTTTTGCTGCGTATCTCAACTTTATTTCTCACCATTTTTGTTCCGAAACTTCTCTCGATATTCTATACTTCTAATCCTAAATCTAGACTCCTGAATTTTTTATTTTAAATTTCAAACTTCGATCATCATTTTCATTCTTATATCTTCCCTAAATATTCTATACCTTTAATATTAAATCTTGGCTTTCAAATTTTATATTTTGAATTTTAAAAAACTTTGAATTCTATTCTTTTTGTTTCTAAATTTTTTCTTGATGTTTTATACTTTTTAATCTTAGGTAAGTTTAAATTTTTAAATTTTTTATTTTGAATTTTAAAGAACTTATCGAACCATTCACTATTTTTGTTTCTAAATCTTTCCTAAATATTCTGTATCCATAAATCTTCTAATCTTAAGAGTCTAAATTTTTTCCAAATTTTTTTATTTTGAATCTCAAAGAACTTCGAACTGATCGCGGAATAACGATGAGAAACTGATGGCGTAAAATCGTTGGTTTTATTAGTAGCGTTCCACATTGTGGAATATGCTGTGTCACGAGGCATTAACCGACACTTTCCGCGTTCTCTCTCTCTCTCTCTCTCTCTCTCTCTCTGTCAGGTAAGAGCGCGTAAAATATACTTACACATAACCTCGAGATTGACTACGTTGGACTTGGCGCGACCCTCAATGTTCGTGGCCATGCAGGTATACCCTCCGGCGGACTCTCGAGTTATGCTCTGCAGCACCAGCGAGTGGTCCGAGAGCACCACGCCGGCGGTGACGTTGTGATGCAACTCCTCTTTCTGAATAAGCAAACGAGATCGGGTATCTAAGTCAAGGACTGCCATGTCATGCGCGTGGAAACAATACAAATCCCAAATTTCTATGTAACATAATTTATGTTTGAATAACATTAACTAGCGTTACATACTACATTACTACAATATTCCTAAACAATACAAGTCTGCATCAATTTGAATTAACTTTATTAGAGCTAACTTGTATCTATTTGAATCAATCTGCTTAATTTTAAACTTTGACTTTGAAAGACATTTCTATTTCAAAGTGTCTTTAATTATTTAATACGAAAATTACGAATTATTTAAAATAATTCTTTGAATATTAATATGTCAGAAATGTCTACAAGATTATTGGATAATTAATAAATGAAGCAACGAACACTTGAACGATCACTTCGTATCTGATGCTTTCTGTGAAGCGTTTTTCTCTCCACGTCAAATTCCCGTAAGACCAAACCGACGGCTCTCATTGTTGCCCATCGCAAATAAACAAATTTGTCTTAGTCTTGGCATTCAGCGCCACTTCCGCCTCGGCGAAGATCGTGCCGTTGCTCAGAAGGAAACAACCGCGGCCCGCTGCGGGTTGTCGTCCGCTTGAGAAGGTCGGACAAAGGGAATTTACGATGTACACTTGTCCTCCCTCTATCCTCTCTCATTTCTGTTTCCTCTTCCTCTCTCTCTCTCTCTCTCTCTCCTCTATAGAACAATTCCATCGGTGCTTCCTAGTGCTTTATCGTTCTCCCCCCGTCTATCCACGCCCTTTCTCTTCATCCGTCTTTATCATCACTTTCTTGCGAATCTCCGTTTTGCTCTTCATCTTTTTGTTTGAATCCCGTCACGTGTAGAACGTCGTAAAACTTGCAAGTGCATTTTTGGCTAGCAATTCTGCGAAGAATTTGGACGTGATTCTTCCTTAGCAAAAATTGAGACTAACGTTTCTTTACGATGTTATAATTCACAACATTAAATATTTCATTAATAAATTTATATTAAAATTTATCATGAAACGCATTTAAAATTAATTAAAAATAATTTTATTACTTATTTGAATTATTGAAAACTCTTTTAACTTTCAATCGTTTGTAAATTACCGATATTTCGATATTTGAGCAGTCGTATTTGGTTTTTTTTTTATTATCTGTACATCCGGAAAACTCTTCCGTGTAATTTTTTAACCTTCCATTTTTAATCTTTCTACTGCGTACTTTCCCACACATACGGATCGAGGAGCAATTCGTTGTTTCTCTAACATTCGAGGACGATAGCGCGATATCCGCTTTGCGCTTCTCCCCGGCGTGGATTTACATTGCGCAAGAGGAAGCATCGGTGCGATTGCGATGCAAAATATTTGCACGCTTTAAATCACGAGGTCCAGATAACGGAGCATTTTTCTCCCTCCTTCGTCTATCCCAGAGGCACCAGAGAATACGAATCAAGTGCACTGAAAATTTCGCGATTTCGTTTAATGTAGATTCTCGCTTGTTTCGAATGGATTTTTTTCAACAGCACATATTTACGCATTTAAAAAATCTTTAAGCTTCACGGTAATGAACTTAAGATGTTAAATCAATTTTCTAAAATGGTAAACCTCAAGTATTTATTAATCTTGTATTGTTTATTAATCTTATTAGATAAATGTTTGGAGAATAAAAATATCTTTGAAAATATTTTACAGATAAAAAAATGTTGGCATAAATATTTATGCACAAATATTTACTTCAACTGGACTTAAAATAAATGTAACAGTAAATAACAATCTTTCATGGGAAATATTTTCCTTCATTGAAAAATCGATTATCACAGGGCAAAAAAGATTTACAAGTCTAAGACTTAACAGGATAATAAAATATAGAATGTCTATTTGTTGAAATTAGTTTGAACTAGGAAAGGTGAAGGATGTTTCGAGACGTCGATCTCGATGCTAACAGTTACAATTCTCTGCAAACATTATCGGAACATCCTTCACCTTGGATAAAATCGCCGTGGATAAAACTGAACGAAACTGGGGATGCGAACAATACCGTGAAAAGGCGGATACGCGGCAGCGACCACGAGGCAAGAGGTTCGCGCGCGTACGTCTCGCTGCGCTTGTTTTAGATGAGTAACGAGCTTCGTATCTATTTCTCCGCGGAAACTGGTACGTGCCGAGGCGCATCGGGCGCCTGCAGCAGCGAGGCGTCGCTGCAGGATCGGGAAGCGATACGTCTTCGTGGGAGACAGTAGATATCGTGATGTAAACGGGCGGCGAGCAATGCGCATTCGTGCGATTATCTCGGTGTCTCAAGTTTTAAGCGCCTGAGAGAAGCTGAGATGCTCTCAAATGTAATTATAGTCGAACCCCGCGACTTTCGATCTTGCGAATATTATTATTGCGCATAATGGCAAATGAAAAAAATCCCTCGGTGTAATCAAAAAGATTCGGAATCCCAGAAATTTAATATACTGGCCAATTTAATACTGACGGATAGTGATTAATTCAGAAATAATCACTAGGATATTTTTATACTCAATGGCGAAAAAATGTCAATTGTGATTAAATATTATTTTTTTATGAATGAACGTTTAATATATATTCCTTCTTTTTTAATAACTATTCTTTATGAACTTTTTAATATGCAATTCCATCGAAAATCTACAGTAAAAAAGCGTTAAATTAATTAAAATCTTTATTTTTTAGAAATTTTTTTTAGTTATAATATAAACTATTTAATATACTTATTCTGTTTAATATTTATTTGAGTTCCACTCATTTTTTTCAGAAGATTTCAGAGAATTAAATCCATATTTATAATTTTAATAATTAAATTTAATTTTAATAATTAAATTTAATTTTAATAATTAAATTAAATATTAATAAATCAGAAAACAATCAATGATATATAATATGATGTTAAAAATAGTGATTCTAATTGGAATATAAAAACCCTTTTATATAATCATTTCAAAAAAATTACATTACACCCGGATTAATTACTTATTTTGTATTAAAATAACTGTGAACAATGGTTTCAATACTTAAAGTAAGTAATTAATTAATTACTACCTTCCAATACTAAATTTTTGTAGGGATAAACTGTGAGATTATAAAAGTTTAGATTAATTTAGAAGTTAGAATCAGATTTTAGAGCGAGAAAGTATCACTTTCGCTCAGATAAAAAAGTTAATGATTTATTTCTTTTATTATATACTTCATAGTCACTTTAAAAAAATCATGTCTTTAACATCAGTATCTTTATCTACTCTTTTCATAGTCGGACATTCATATTTCTCAACGAATAATCCGCGATAAATAACATGTTGTCAACGAACATGAACTATTTCCATCTCGGAAACTCTCACGGCGCAAATGGAATTTCCTATTTCGACGGCGGCCACCTCCAGGATATGCTACGGCCACCGTCCTATGGGATTCGCGTACAGAGAGGACTCTCTTTCTTTCTCTCTCTTCCTCTCTTGGCAATCCTGATACCGCGTGAATTCTCGCGTAACACGACGCCGTCGTATTAGACGTTAAATATACGTAGCTGTGTCGAGGACCGGATGATACGAGCGCGTGCCTCGTTCCGGGACGAGCGCAGAATATATCCGCGTCACCGAGTATAATATACACGAAGCCCACCCACCCCTTTCACGGATGCAAGACAGGGGCGATAAGTTCCATCTCCAACATTCTCGCGACAGCACTCTCCATTATGGGCACGTGCGTCTTATATCGCGTATCCTATATACATCTCGTTGCAAAGTTTCGTCATTCGTTCGAGTTATGCATAAGTAACGACCAAATCCTTTTTTCAACTTTTGACTTGTAGCCATCGTGAATCGAAGAGATATCTTGCATGTCGGGGCTATTCTTAATGGAAAATTTTGAGATGGACTCAAAAAGTGCGATTTTGATAAATTGAGAAAACGAGATTGACACTTTAAGTCAATTCAAATTTTATGATTTCCTGAAAGAAGGGATATGATAACTACTAGAAAATGAACGATAAGCAAGGTGTAACAATCACAGACAATAATGCAAATGACAGAATCATGGAAAGAACGATTTCGCCGAAGTATCTAAAAATAGTTAAATATTGATCTGAAAATAATTTTTAGTTGGCCCATCAAAATAATTACGTAAAAATCTCAAGTAATAACGAGCAATGCTGCAAAAAGTTGTGATATATTAACAATCAATTTGAACGTTTTATTTTGATAGTCCAAACAAAATTATTTTTAGATCTGTATACTGTTGGAAAATTTGTTACATTTGTTAAATTTGTTAAATTTATTACATTTCACATGTTCCAAACGATACAGATATTATGTAAAAAATTATCACAAAAGAGGTAATACTGATAGACAATTTGTAAGCAACTGTGGTAACATATTTTTTCAAAATAATTATTATTTATAGTATGTTAAATTAAATATTTATTTATTTATTTGTTTTAGAATTTATACTTTGAAACATATTACGTCACTTGTTCATTTCCTCATAAATTGTGTCATTTTGACATTAAAAAATGATGAATATTTCCAATTTAACATAAAGTCTTTAAATAGTATAATCGCATTAATGATCGAATATGTTAAAATTTATAATATGTTAAAATTCAATAAGATGAAAATGGATTTCACATAATTATAAAATATTTTTTACTATGTATTTAACTAAATTTTTAAATACTTTAAAAAAAAATCATCCTTTCTGTACAGAAATTTGAAAGGTACAATATTTTAGAAAATTTATATCCAATTAAAAATTATATCTAATTAAATAGCAAAAAATTGACGAAAGCAAGAAAATTTTGCCGTATTTTTCCGCTTGAATTTTCATCGTATTTTCGTCGATGCAATGAAGTCCGCTCTGATATCGAATTATTTCCAATGTTGGACAAAGTCTCAAATTCCCAAAATACGCATGACGACGTTAATTGACGGAGATTCGATTTTCATTCGATCATCGCAAAACGCGAAATGCCGTCTCTATAATATGATATAATGATGTTATAGCACGCTATGTAACGCATGCCGCAACGCTAACATAATAATCATGTCCCACCGATTTTGAATTTATGTTCCATTCGATCGGATCCTTTATGTGGTATCAGTAACACGATGTAACGAAATTTCACGAAATATCAAATAAAGCGAGAGCCGAAATAACCGATTGTGAATACCAGTGATAGTATTAAGCATTTAAACGAGAAGGCAAGATTGTTTGATTAAGAGCGATTTGTTAAATCGATTCATAATCAGATTTCTATCGTGATGGTGATTCTCAAATTAATAAATTTTTTTTCCATTGCATGAACAAACTCTAGAAAATATTTAACGATATTATAATATTATTAAAAGTATCAAGAGCAATCCTCCAAGAGAGATCCTGGTATTTGTAATTCAACAATACTAAATTATAAGAGAAACATTAAACAAACAAGCTCTTATATCAGTATAATCATGTGTGCGTTATTTCACGCTCGAAAACAAAGTGAAATTGGTCAGCTCGCGGTTTCAAAGGCATGTTCAAATATTTGTTTGCAATTCCCTCCCTCTTTCAATTTCCAGACGAAATGGCAGCAACTGCGAACCGATTCGCGAATGAATCGTCACCGTTCGCCCGGATGATGCTTGTCTACCTGCACGATTCGGTTCTGTGCACGATTCGCTCGCGCGAAACGTCCTGCTCACGCAGCGGAAAAAATATTCTTACCCGCAGTTTTACCTCATCGAGTTTTGCCTTCATTTGTTTTTTTCCATACGAATTAAAGAAGTTTTTACTACGCGGTTGCTGAGCGAGAAGCGAGATTAACTCAAAACAACATGACAAAGCAAATTCAATTAACCCTTCAATGCTATATTTTATCGCGGGTGCAACATTCTGTAGTATGGCATACTCAATCTAATTTAATTGCTTATAATTTTCAAAAATATTGTAACAATTATCTTAATCACATCCTGCAATTTGCACACAGCTAGGAATAATAAATACAGAAAAAAAAAAAAATCAGAATTTTGTAGCAAAAGATAAATAGTAAATTTCTATAATACATTCCTATTTTTTTTTAAATATCCTTTATAATCTTATTGTTTAAAAGTGTTTTGCATTTAAATAATTAAAGATTATGACCGGGAGAATGATAAATAATTTAAGATAATCGCCATGAGCAAAATTCCAAATAAATACAATATATATTCCTCGAATCCTGATGTCGACTAACCCCAGATTAATTTTGAATCTTTGATAAGGATGCGACTGGAGCGCGGATCTTGTCATTGTGAACGAATCGCCGCAATTTTTGCCCGATAGTAAACGATGCGTTCGTGTGCATACACATGCCCGCGCGCGTCATCCGTGCACAATAAAATTTTCGTCGTACGGACGTTTTTACGGATTGGTAAACCAACGGTGGCCGGTGATTCGTGGGCAATTTATCGGTTCGGTTCGACGAGCAGAACGGGATGCGAACTGTCGAATGGGAGGTGTGACAACGGGGTGCTCGTAAATTTACAATAATTTCAACGAGAGTGCACATCGACGCTGCGCGGCCGCACGAATGGCTGCAGACATTCCAAATTATCCTTGCTCTAAAATTCCATTCGAATGGCGGCAAACTTACTCGATCCGCCCCGTCGCCACCGCCGAAAATTCACCGCGTCGCGCGGATCGGGCTCTTAAATCCTTCGCGAGAACTTGAACATCGGTAATAATTTTACCGATGCAGGAAAATGCAACGAAGTAAATCAAAGTTGGCGCTTGAAAGCGTAACGGAGTAAAAAAAAAAAGATACTAAAGCATTCAACTCCCAGTTCTTTTCATATAAATTATTTTCTTCATTTCTATAGAAGAAAGTTTTCTTATGAATATTTTTTATATTATACAAAGTATTTCAAGCGAGAGAAAAAGAAAAGAAAGAGGAGAGCTTCTCCAAAATATCTTCAACTTCGTTCCTTTTATATGAAATACTGTCCAATTAAAAGTTTCTTTCTAGGATTCACGGCAGAAGAAGAAAATTTTCTTGATACTGTCGTGAATGATACCGAGTACCATCTTCGATTTTCTCGCGCGATTCACCACATCATTTATCTGAGACGTGCAACCTCACACCTTCCGTCGTCGTCTCCGTTCTCGGCGGCATCAGGCCGATAAATAATTCGCGAAATTTCGCTCGGAATTCCCTGGAGTCGCGTTACGGCATTCCTGCCCCTTTAAGGAAAAATTTTCATCCCTCCGGGCGCACGCGACTATCCAAGGGAGAAAATCGTCCTGTAAGCGCGCGTACAAAAGGAGCGACGACCCTCCTCCTTGCCGTGAGGACCTTCGTCCTGCTTCTTACAAATTTAAAGAGGACAGTCAACGTTCTTCCTTTCGCGTCCGTCTTTTCGCTTAAATATGCAACAGCGTCGCGCTGTTGGAACCGAGACAAACGATCCGCGAAATTGTTCGAAGCAAACAGTATGCAAAAGAAAGAAGAGAAGGGAGAGAGAACGAGAGAAAGAAAAAGAAAGAAAGAGAGAACCAAAAAAAAAAATAACTCGAGGGAACTATTTCCTGTATCCGAGACAGTGTATATTTTTATTTGTTATGCTTCTACTTATGTCGGAATCAATTACATTATGTCTTAAGTGATTGAGATCTGCATAAAAGTGCAGACATAAAAGTGCATTAAAAAAATAACATTATTTTTAAAATAATTTCTTTTTCTGAAAATCCTCTAAGAGAAACCTTAGACATTTATGTTGGGTTAATATTTATCAATCCATCATTTTAAGATAAAGAAAACATTATGCGGTACGTTCCTGTTATTTTTTTCTCTTTCACTTTACATATCATTTTTATATTATCGTTTTATTATTTACTTGCGGAAAAAAGAGCTAAGGTATTGAATAGGAGAAAGGAGAATACATAAATAAAGATTCAGATAAAGGATAATTATGAAAAATATATTAGGATAGAACGAGGTTATTCTGTCAGTTTCAATCTTAAAAAGTAATATAAAATTTACGACAGTAAATAATATCTCCTTGCAGAGACGTAATTACAATTACCTTATATAATGATTTTTTTAAATGCACAAGCATGAAGCACTTCCAAATGTTCAATATTATTATGCAGAAACAGATATTATATAGTAATTAAAAATGGACAAAAAAAGCCTTGCTCTATCTATTAGAAGAGAAGTACACAAGATGAAGATAAAGAAAAATACTATTTTTGCGTGAAAATTATACAATAGCAAAGTTATGACATTAATGTAAATTACAGTGTAAAGAGTAAAATTACAATAATTGTGATATATAGGATAAATAACATTCGTAGATAAAAGTTTACTCTCTAAATCTTTTAGAGTGAAACTCACTCTCGAAAATTGAGCCAGTCTTGAAAAATTGAGTCTTGAAAAAAAAAGATAAAGACATTTTCACTCTTGAACAAGAGTAACAGATTTTCATTCTTTAGGAATGACATTTCATTCCTGTGGAGTAAATTTCATTTCTATAAAGAATGAAAATTTGCTACTCTTGTTCAAGAGTGAAAATATTATCATTTTTATCAAGATTAGTACAATTTTCAGTCTTTTAGAGTAATATTTCACTCCAGAAGATTTAGAGAGTAAAAAATAACTACTTGTTTTAACTTTTTGTATGCTGAATTTTTACTCAATTGAGACCGACAAAGGTAAAGAACTTCGCCGCTGAAAATTCCGTTGTAATCTTGCTGGGCAATTTCCAGAAAATATTTGCACGTCACGATTTGCATTATTTATTCGCAACATAGGCGAATGGGAGCGATCGTTGTGATTTGAGACGGAAAGATATTATCTCGAGTCTGTGAATCTATTTGCAGTATTGGTTCGCTCGTTCACGAAAATAGTCTCGTCGTAAACTTCATACAGTATTCAGTTTCATCGAAGCTAACAAAGGATTGTTATTGATTCGAATGCGCAGTTTTCATGAAACATCATACAGTTTACGTGCGACATCATAGTATTGCTTGATATCCTTGCAGAACGTCAAGATTGTTACGAGTGAATCGAGAAAATTCTCATAGGATTTCATGATCTCTAGGGATTGACAAGGGAAAGAGGAAGAAAGGGTGAGAGGGAAAATGATGAAAGACGTAATCTTGCTCAAGAGGCTTAACTCCAACGATCCTTGAGTGACCGAAGATAAAGAGAATCTGCACGATGTGCTTTTGACGATTGTCTCCACTGGGAAAAAGAATATATCGCTTGTGTCGAACGGTAAAAGAGTCAAAACTTTTCTCCACTTATGTTTGTTATCGCGTTTAAAGTGGCCAGCTAAAATAGAGAGAGGAATTACATACCAATGTTTCAACGCGAATGATCGTTCGCGTGGAATAACGCGAGACGATGAAGACCGATGTAATTCTGCACGGAGATACTCGAAGTTACACAAGTGCGAGGTTTTCCAGAGGATAGACTTGCAGGAAAATTCTAGACGTGTTTTCCTCCGCAGCTTCCTCGGAGACTAATCCGAGAGTAAATCGTCTCGCGCCGGGGCGTCTTCAAATCTGATTAATTGCGTCGCGCCGCAGCGAAGCTGCTCGCTTTGATTACGCGGGAACTAAAGATCTTTTTACGCTAACTTCGGCAAATCGTTTCCTGGCGAATGACATTTTCGTATTCTCTTATAATACATAAAATATTGCTTTAACTTGTTTCAATTCAAAATAATCCTTTGATTTGGTTTTTATGCAAGTAGAATTTTTTGTTTAATTAATTTTTTAAGGGAGCTTCTTAACAAAAAAAACTTATTTTCTAAATTTTTTGAAATCTCACTCCAAACGAGTGAAAATATTGTCACTATTAAAAAAAGAATGAAAAATTTGCATTTTTGAATAAGAGTGGCAGATTTTCACTCTATTTTTTTTTTAAGTGAGATTTATCTACTTATCCAAAGGAAAAAAAATCTCGCTTTGTTTTAAGAATGAAATCTCACTCCAAAAGTTGAACACTCATTCTAAAAAAGTGAGAGTTCACACTTTTAATAGTAACAAATTTATTCAATAGAGTAATACATCCAAGAAAGAGAACAAAAAAGATTTTTATTTTTTAAGAATTTTTGGAGTCGTTAATTTAAAAATTCTAAAATTCGCGTTTAAAAAAACAATTTAATTATCATGAAATTCAATTTATGGGACGTTTAAGTTTGAATATAGCCTGAAAATTGATTTATTCGAATTGTTATTCGAATTTAAAATCAATAAAAATGTTTGTATATTTCATACAATTTAAAACAAAATAAATATATATTTGGATGTTGAAGAAAACGAAGATTCTGAGTGTAAAGTGTGAGCAACATGATGAACAAATCTATTGTCAAATTTCAGACATAATTAATTCATAGTGGAATCCAATGGAAGATCTAGTGCCAAAGGGCACAATCCAAAAAGAGTTTGGAATTATGTTGATGTCATAATGTTTCA
>Ga0157364_1006922_pt1 | contig 11700 bp, 4 predicted proteins | sample AttsexASBM2_FD_111476 | JGI IMG/M metagenome (GOLD analysis project Ga0157364, IMG submission 111476) | Fungus gardens microbial communities from leaf cutter ant in Ribeirão Preto, State of São Paulo, Brazil - Atta sexdens ASBM2 | ecosystem: Host-associated > Fungi > Mycelium > Unclassified ...
ACACACACACACACACACACACTCACACACACACACACACACACACACACGCCGCACGCACGCACGCACGCACACACACGCCGCACGCACGCACGCACGCACGCACGCACGCACTTCATTTCAATCTTGCTATCATTTGCTGCTTAATATTTCAATTAAAATATTTGAGTCACTTTCTAAATCTTCAAAATAACAAAAAGTAAAGTTATTATTATTTTCTTTTATGAGAAATCTTTTTATGAGAAAATATCGAGAAAGATCACATGTGATTAATATTAATTTTCAATCTTTTTTATTAGATATTTTGATCATTCATTCTTAAAAAACTCATTCTTAAAATATAAATTTATTCCTTAATAAATATTTTAATCCTCGAGAATTACTTAAAAAAAGTATTTAATATTAAAACTTGATGAATAATCTTTGATATTTTTTTTTACCGAGAAAAATTGACATTAAAGTGGAACCTGATGAGAGACCACTCGTTAAGTCATTCATAACATAAAGAACAAGATGAAAATGAAATAGCACTTCATTGCAGATTCATCTTTTGAAGAATCTATGTATTTTTTATCATTTTATAATTAATTTCCAAAAGAATATTCATCATGTAATTTACGTGCCGTAGATTCGCGTAGTATAACTTTTCATAATTCAACGTATTTTAATTTTTAATCCAATAAGTACAGTTATTTTCCGAGTAACTCTCGTAATGCTATGGCGTGTAGGAACGCGAGAATCAGCATTACATTATATCTTCAGCCCAACTGCATCGGTAGTTCGTGCATAACAAGTGATTGAGCATATCCGACTTATGCGTTACCCGTTATGCGTTTTAACGATCGCACCGTGCGGCTTACATATAACACCACCGATGAAATTTTGAAGGGGATTAGCGAAGTAAATTCTGCTGCGCGCATGTGCTATTACGCGGCATTAAATTTGCGTACAATGCAGCCTGAGAGTCTGCTGGAATAGAGAAGGTAATATTAGACGGGCATAGTATAATCAAACGGCTGCGTTCTGGTGAAGTCAAACATACAGATCTTCCTTCTTTCGCAACGTTTGTTCAAAGGAAGTAGAGTAATCTATGTCTTTCATACCTTTCCTCGTCTTTCCTGTTAACGATAGTCAAAGTGAATTAGCTTATAAACAATCGAGGATCATTTTGCCTTCTTTTAATCGTAATTCAACACAATTATCAATTTATTCAGTGAAGCAGAGATATCTCTAAAGAATTCTATACGTCTGTCATTTAATTGTATTGAAAATTAAATGTTATGAGAAACTATTTCAGTTTCATTTAAAAAGTGCGGTGAAAATAAAGGTAGCATCTTCAATTTTTATCAAAGAAAGATTAGAGAATTCTCTCCTCTCTCGAGCAGTGATTTAAATATATCTTTTGTCAAATATGAGAGATATATTTGTGAATTCTGTATATTGATATATGTATATAAATCATATTTACTGATATCTGTATATAAATTTTTTTAATGTTTTGATGTTGAAAATAATTTTAATCTTAATATTCTAAACAGCCAATTATTTTGAACACTTAAGTATTCATCTATAAAATTAGATTGTATTATATTTGTATGAATTTTTATTTAGTTGAATAAAATCGTTGAATAAAATTTTGTTCGAAAAATTTTTAGGCAGCTGCGTGCCAAGAGGTCTCTCTCCGAGACTTGTATGGTGTGAAAGAAACTTTCTGAAACGCAAATTTGCAGCACGTCTAACTTTTGCGAGAATGCGCGGGCGCTCACACGTCCGAGGTGTATCGACGTCCGAAAACTCGGGCCAGGTGAGAAAGTTAGGGGATGAACGGATAACTTTTTAAATATTCGCAAAAGTTTGCGCCAACGCGTAAATATCACGACATAGAACGCGTCGAGAGACGATGTTTTTTCGTTCGGTTCGTGAAACGAAGGGCGAGTCTTATCGACATTCGGCAAACACCATTTTTCCTCTTTGATGCCCGGCAGGCATGTGTTATCATTTCCACGTCGGCAAACGGTCAAAAAGGAGTGGCGCGACAGTGAGCGAAAATGGGTCGTCCGATAATTCGATTCCTCGAAAACACCGTTACGATATGTATGGATTTGGGTTAACTTCGTTTCAGCGATTTCACAGTCACGGCGTGTAAGATTCTCATTCGCGATGCTTTTAGACAATATAAAATTTATAAGTAAAAGTATCCCTTATTAAAAAATTAATATTTTTTAAAAATCCTGTATAGAAATATAAGCTATAATTTATAAGTACTGAAAGAAGCTTTATTTGTTAAATATAAAAAAATATGTGAAAATGGGGGGGGAATTCCAATATATTACGCATTATATAATTTCTGAATTTATTCTAAATATATTTATATTATATTTTAAATATATCATATTTTATGTATTTTTTATATTGTGTAAATTCATTGCTAATCTCGCATTTAAACTTTAATACGTAGCAATACATAGCTTATCGTAATCCGTTCATATCTCAAAAGTAAACTTTTTCATTAGAAGATTTATCGAAGTTTTAAATTATCGGCTGTCTCAATCATGTAAGCTGTATGTATAGCAACATACAACTTGGACAGATATATATATATATATAGATATTATATAATATAATTACATATAAATACAATTTACAAAAATTAAAAATATTTAATTGTATAATCTTCGTGACTAAAATCAATAAGATTATATTTTGTAATACATGTGTGGCACTCTCTAAACACATAAAACATTTTATATTAAATTGAGAAGAACGTTTTATAACTATGCAAAGTTCATTATTATATGCATATAAACATGATACACTATCTTATAGCAGCTTTGCTATAATTCTGTTTAGTAAATTTGGTAGTTAATGATTTAACATTTATTGTTGTATTATCTATATATTTTCATACATTTTACCTTATTGCTTTGGAAACATTTGAGTGTCGATATTAACATATATCTTAATATAATATATATCAAACTGCGTCTATTATATTCTATTCGATATTCCACGATATTTTGTCAGTATAGAAGTACGTGATGTCTTTTTTTTACAGCACTAAAATAAGCGAGAAAGAATTACATGAACATTGGCGGAATATAATCGATAATCCGATTCTAGAAAAACGTACGTCTCGAAGTGCCATGGATTTGGGTCACTGGTTCGAGGCCTGTTGAATGCCAGATCGTTTTGCCGATTTCGCTATTGCCTCGCGGATTATGATCTTTACTAGAATCACTCGACTAACGACGATGTGGGACCATTTGAAATATTTGAATATTGAAACTGAAAAAAGAGACGAAGAATCAAGGATCAAATCGATGGATTTGTTTTGCTCATGATTTCTTCGTCTCATGAAGACAAGATTGCTAATTTCGCAAAAATCAGTTAAATCAGTTTCAAGGATTCGTAAATATCTCCAAAAATTCAAATAATTCTGAATTTCCCTTTGAGTGAAAATTATGTGATGTCAACAATATTCGAGTTTATCTTAAGCTCTTAAAGTTCTATATCTTATAGTTAAAATGATAATCTTTCATTCACAGATACTTTTTACTGTTAAATATCTTGGATTGATTAGTCTTTGGGTTTATAAAAGAGTTATGAAAAATAACGTAAAAAAATCATCATAGATTTAAACAAAAGTGATTTTTTTTAAATTTTAATAGATTCAATGTTTTACTTGTCGTATTTTTTGTCACAGTATATTAAAATAAATTGTCACATTTAAAGTACTAATCGCGCTTGAAAGACCATTTCAATTAGCTGGGTGCCATGCTGCAGAGATTATCGCCATTAGGGAATCGAGAGCCATCAGGAACAAAGAATTATTCATCACAAATTATTCTCCTCGTTAATTGTGACTTATTCAAAAATGCAGAACATTCTCGTGTCGTATTATTCTATTATTCCTACGAAGATTATTTCACGCAATGTTCACAATTTTATCTTCTGTTAAAAATTGCAATATCAGCATGTTAGAAATAGAATTCAGATCATAAGTCTTAAGAAATATTTTAATAAAAAGAACAAATAAAAAAATTATAAATCTACCAAAAAATAGATTTTACAAAGTATAAGTTGAAATGAAGCACATTCGCGTTTTTAGAACAAAAAAGAAAAGAGAACATTCAGAAAATTCAGCTAAAAAGAATAGATTTATTAATTTGGAAAAAGACTTTTAAAGATTTGTAACCATTACGCAACCAGTAATATGCATTCTCGAAAGAATCATCGGAATTCCGATGATTGTTCTCTTGGAAACATCGAATAGCCGGGGTCGATGAGCGAAAATTCGGTAACGAGTACGTCAGTCTCGTAACTCTGGGTTATGTGCAAAGCGCGTGCAAAACGGGTAAAGGGCAGGGAGTAAAGAGGAAAAGGGACAGAATCAATAAACTACCCTGCCAAAGCGAGCTTCGCTCAAGCGAAACGCGCGACACCTTTAATGTAACGTCCGCCTCGGCCAAGTCGAAATATATAACGATATTCTGAAATACGAAATCATAAATCAAACGAACTTACGAGAACTGAGTCAATGACGATATTCAATACGGGGTGTAAATTTATGTGAATAAATAAAAATCCAGTCGTTTTTGGAGCATTTCAAGTAAAGATATGAATTTTATAATTATACACGACAATCGATGACATTTAGACAGATATTTGACACATAAAAATCATCTGAAATTAAATCGAAATTGTAAAACTAAATGTTGCATCGAATTAGAGATGGTCAATCTTTTGAAGGAAAATGATAATTTTTCACAGTTATGCGAACTGTGACGCAATCTATCGTACAATGGAAAAGATTTAAGAGCGAAGATGATAAAACACGGATTGTTAATTCGAACATAAACCGACTGTGACTTCGGGCAGCGCACTGCGTGTGTGCATGACGAAGATAAAGAAAATAAAGGATAAAGAGGACAAGGGTTGAAATCGATAAACCATTCCGCCAGCTCAAGCTCAGCCCAGTTCACCTGAAACTAGCCGAGTACTGGATAACGTTGTAATATCCATTGTGCTCGATGGAAAGAACTCTTGTGTCGGGAATCATTAAAATCCAATTTTACAATCGGTAACACAAGCTGATCAGAAATAAGCTCTTAATCAGCTAGTTTATAATATCTTTTGATAGCTTTTAACGTATAATTAACATTATTATCTTTAATATTTATAATTATCATATTTGTTATCGACACTTAAATTATATTATTTGAAATGAATTCTACTATTAATTCTCATTTTTATTTACATTGTAAAGCGTAATATATTTTTTGTTTCTTTTTGGGAGCTATGTTTAAATTTATATTAAAACATACACCTAGAGATGTTTAATAATCAATGTTTAATAATAATAATGTAAATTTTACTAACTCTTACGTAATGTTAATTACTTTATGTATTATACTATTATTGCATTAATAGCGTGCAATAATTGAATATTAATTATTCCACCATCAATAGCGTGCGAATAGTTAAAGAGGAGGGGGAGGGAGGGGAGGGCGAAGGAATAATTCAATTGAACTTCTAAAGACTATCTTGAAATATAGATTATCAATTATTCACACAATTTATTTAAATTGTATTATTGACCGAAACAATACGAACCAATGCATCATCAACGATAAATGTGCATTGACCGAAAGTAATATACTATTGCAGGCAGCATCCTCGAAATCCTCTTCCTTTCTTACCTATCCTGTGCTCGAGCATATTCAGTAGTCAGTGCACTTCCCTATTTTCGTATTCACGAATTCCTTGACCAAAGGTGTGTTCTTAAACGTTTGAGTCCGCAGTGAAAATATCTCTCTTCCCTTCAACCTCCAAGACGAGATACTGCAGCAATACAATTTCGATCAGAGCAGTTTCTTGGCCTAGTATGCACATTGGCTTACCCAGTTTGGGAAATTGTAACAGGTGAAACATGCAAACATTTTCACGATCTGCCATCTAATGAATCATTACAAAAAAAAAAGATCGAGCGAGTAAATATTTCTTCTTTTGATCTACATATAACAAGAAATATATCATATTGTATATTACATTCAACTGATTGTAAAATTGCACATTTTTATCTTTTAAAAATCAGATTTATTTCAATTATACTAAGTGAAATGCCAACAAAATATCACACTTAAACACGCGATATGATTTATAATCTTGATATTTTGATAATAGAATTTTCGTCTCAAAATGACTTCAATCTGCTACTAAATGGTGCGTAGGAATGCACAGGATGTCTGAGACATTCTGTGTCAATTATAAGATAAAAAGAAAAAGAAAAAGAATTCGAAAAAATTATCTATTAATATTTTCAAATTTATTTTAATTTGTGACATGAAAGATTTTCTTATGATATTACCGCTCGCGAATGTAGTGTTTGTCAAAACGGACGATTGAGGATTGAGGTGGCAGGTGTAGTGAAATCGAAGATCGATTTAACTTGCTTATAACGCCATTCCAGGCAGGTGTTACCGTCTAACTAAGGTACCATTTCGCGCACATGGAGCCCATCGAGGAGTCAACATCTCTGATATATGGCGTCATGTAATTGAGCATTCCTGATTCTCCAATCTTTCTTAAGAAAGACTCTTATTACATTCGTTGGTATCGGGCCTTTATATCTAAAATTTACAGAATATTAAAGTGATGAATAACGCAGTTAAAGATGTTCAGACACACAGAATCAGTGGTCATCAAGGAATATACATATAATTCCTTTCATGCTTTAATAAAGAAATTAATTGCTGTATAATCCGTTCTATAAATGTGATTGTTTTCAAAGAACTCAGAAACTGTCCTCTTTTATTTGTAAAAAAAGTCTCCAATTATATTAATATTAATATTATTATATCATAAAGTCTCTCATTTATTATATCATAACCTTCGTTAATTATGACTTATCGTAATCATATACACTGTACCTAGTCGTTTATTTGATTATATTTTTCCTGATCCTGCCTTCAACCGAATCGATCCTTTTATCAATGCCATAATGTTGATTTTATCTCGGTTATTAGCATCGTTGCTGATTAAAAAATCAATTAAATGCAAGACTTTTCGGATCATGGAATCACGTTTTCTCTTTGAAACGACTGAAACAATCCTATCGCCGTCTGCTGGTCGGTGTGTTAATATTTGCATTTCATTTCCATTTTGAGCGTTGGAATGAGATAAATTCGGTCAACGGATTTTCTTATATGCGCCACTGCGTGCAAAGCGTTCGATCGATAACCGAATAACGAGGAAATTAATTAATTATTACGCGTGGTCTGCGCGTGAGAGACGGGCGCAGCCACGATCTCCGAAAGAGGCGGCTTCACGGGATAACGATTATTCAAAGCTTGATATCGCGCATCCTGATGGTGATAAATGTTACTTCGAAGTCATTTATTATCATATGCCGAACTAAATTAACTTGAGAGTATATACACATAAACAAATCTGTAATGTAAGTTTTGTTGAGAATTTAACACATAAATTTCTCGACTAACAGATGGACTTTAGACGTGATTACTCGAAGCTAGAGATAAATATCAATCATCCTCAATTGCTATTCATTTCTCATTTCTTTACTGAAAATATTGTATCATAAATAATATGTGCATCATAAAAAATATTATATTAATCGGAATCATATTACTTGATTTGTTATTATAATAATTTGTGTTATAATAGTTTTTTATTATAACGCGATCATCAAAATTGTCAATTTGTCAAAACTGAGCATTTCGAAGAAGATTTCCGTTTCTAAATTGATTTCACATAAGGTTATCAGTTTTTTAAAAGAACATATACTCTTTTTGAAATAAAGCTGATCATTAATTAAAATGTTATGTTTATAAAATTATATTAATAAGAATTGTAAATAAAAATTATGTTATAGAAATTATTAAATATTTACATCCAACGCATAAAAAAATTATATAGTCTCTGCTTTCGACTCAAATCATCATTTTTTTAAACTGTACATGTGTACTCTTTTCTTATGATTCAGATATGGTAATTTTAACCGCACATTTTCGTTGTAAAAGTATGTTTATTTATTAGTATCAATCTATTTGCATAGTTAATTAACAAAATCACTTTGCTGTGTACATCAAATGTGTGATTATGGCTACGATTACATCATGTGTTTAGTCCGCGACCTATACGATAGGTGTTCTTATTTAATCTGTAGATTAAACAAAGATATACCTATTGTATAGATCGCGGACTAAGCGCACGGTGTAAATATATATTGAATATATTGAATATCTTCGCGCGATGTTGCGAGCAAGCAACTTCGAAAGCAAGTGGGCTGCGGGACTTGCCTAAAAGGGTAGCAGTGCCGCAGGTGTGCTATACAGAGCAGGCAGAGTTTACTGCGGATGTTAGCCGACACAGGGCAGCACGGCGTAGCGCGGTGCTCAGCTTTTATTTCCTCAACTTCCTCCAGCCGCAGCCCCCAACGGTCGGCTGGCCGGTCGGTTGGCCTGCCGTCTGCTCGAACGAGAAGGTGAGCAGCGGAGGGTGATGGACGCTGTGGGGCTATAGGGGCGGTTGGTTGGGCTGGTAGGGGAGGCAGGTATCGATTCCACCTTGCATGGAGAGGAGAAAGACCACCTCCCTCCTGTTCTCCCTCCCTGCGCCTCCCTCTCGTCAAGTCCCCCGCGCAACCCACGCACTCCGGGTCACCGGGTCAAAGCTCACGGCCGCTGGCTCACTGTTGCTTCTTTGAAATGGGTCTCTCGCGACTGGTACGTGGCAATGCGTGCCTTTATTTTTTTCCTTTTCAAACACATACTCATGCTCGTTGATATGTTCCTTTACCGCGACACTGTGAAAATTAATCCATCAGGCTTGCTCGTTATTCGCTATGTACGTAGTTATGTAGATTAATTATTTTACGTAATATAATTGAAACTCGAGAAAGACAACACTCGATGTTTCAATTTTGTGAATTATAAAATTTTAACTTATTTATCAGATATTTCATATTGTACGCTAGAATGTAACAAAATATAAAATCGATAAAGTATATTTATTTTTTAATGATTCTGCTTTTTAAATATGGAAATGACAAGGAGAATTAATTTATGTAAGACAAATGACTCTATTGAAATCGACATATTTTAATTTTGTATATATTTTAGATGTATGTTTTAACGCTCGATTTATATGAAGAGTAATATTATGAAAAGTTAGATGTACGTAAAACCGTACAGTTGCTTCTTGCATCATTCTTTCCTTTATCATAAACTGTAATAGATATACATATGATCTGTTTGAGTTGTTAACTCATTTTACATATACGATGTACATATCGTTAATGGAAATCTATGGGAAATTTTGTCAAGATACTTTTCTAGAAAACTATTAATAATATTTTTAAGATAACTCCTATAAGAATAGAATATTTAGATATTTTGTAAGTATCCTGTGTAAGAGAAAATTTGAATAATATTTTTAACCGTCGGTTATACACTGATAATGTTTCAAAGAAAAATGAGAAGGTATATATTATATATATATATCTATACGTAAATGTTTTTCGTTCTTCTGTGCACTCTCTTCTATACACGTGCAATGGATTGAAAAATGCTTTTTTTAATTATCAAATCTTCTTCTGTTTTACATTATTATTTTAATTAATTTTAATGATTTATTCAAGTTTACTAACGATGAAAAGAGCGATAATATATTGATCACGTTTTTTTCTGAGCATAATATCCCACGCACGAACACGTTCCTCATTTTTATATTGCCCTATAAAATTATCTTTTCTTTACGCATTACCATTTATAAATGACCCGATTATTTCACAATTTCAAAAAAGTTTCACAATTTAAGCATTTTTTTCGTGATTACATGCAAGATATGGCTAACGAAGTTTAAAGTAATGATATCAAATAATTTAATTTTTTATCGCCATACAATAACAATTAGAAGTATTCTTACGTATTTATTTTAACCTAGTAGCCATTATATATATGTTCAGATACTTGTTAGTTGAATCGCCAATGGAACCTGACAGTTTGACAGTCTCCTTTAACCGGTCCACTTTCGCGAGCAAATATATCTTGACATCGTCGGTATAGCAGTAGATAATCTAGTAGGATAGGGTCCGAGAGAGTACAAAAAGGGGAACATTGCGTTGTACATTAACTGTATAAATTTACTTTATTCATCTCCGTCAGAGACTATGCTAATGTTACGAGCTCGCTAAATCTTTGTATGATTATCATGTATAAAATTAGAGCAGTATCCTAAAGAATTCGTTTAATTATCAATTAGAGGAGAAAGTGATATTATGGCCAGTGTAGACACAATGACTTCTCTTAATATCTTCGCTATTAAGTATCGAATTCTAGCGATTACTTATGGAATTTTTTGCTGAGTAACTCGCTGTTATAGCTCGACGCCAATATACAATAGTCAGTTTATTATAACATATTTTTACTTTCAAACATTTTGAAACGTTTTTAAGATACATTTTAAGATACATTTAATTACGTATATTTCCCCATTCTTTTTAAACTTGAAAACGTGTTATCATACGAATATATGTATGTTTTGAATGTGTTCTTTGTTGTTTAACATTTTTTTATTTGGCTGTATACATTTCGAGTTATGCAAAATAAAATAGTAATATGATATTTTGTAATGTAGCACTCTAAATGTGCTGATTATTGATTGTCTCTTTTTCGAAGTTTTCATATCAAAATAATTATTCTGTAAATTGATTGTAGCTCTATTGTTAATCTATAATTTAATAGTTTATTAGTTTATATTACATTTATATAGATTTTTAGTACTAAGTCTATACGCTGAAGGAATTATGTGCATATACATACATTTGCATAATTTGAATACATATACTCTACTATATTTTACTTTTTTATTAATTTTATAATTCCTGTTTTTTTAAACAAAACCAATTTTTTAAATCTATTTTTAGGAAAATTATATTACCACCCCTATTTCTCTTTGAGCGATTATGCAGTGTCGTCACATTTTTATAAATAGCGTCCTAAGTAATAAATATTTCGTTTAACTTTGAGTCTAGAACTGATTGAATAACATTTTGACAAATGTAATTATTAAGTTTTAAATTCAAATATTTTAATCAAATTATTTATTGTGCAAAAAGTAAATGGGATGCTATAATATCTTCTGCTCTACGAATTATTTCGGAATTTGTGATCAGAAAGAGAGAATACCAATAATTTAAATTTATGTATTAATATAAAAATAGAATAAATTAATTATGGATAATGCGTTTATTTTATATATTTTATACGTATATTTTTTTGGTCGGTTTAACTCAAATATCTAAAAATTGTTTAATCATATGAATGCAAATAAAAAAGGGTATAAATACATTTGAGTTTTGCTTTAATTATTATAATTTTATTCAATAAGTATTGATTATGATATCAAGAAATTATGAAATACGTAACATATACAATTTATTAAATTTGTAGCATGGCTTGGAGCTTTAATTAACGTTCAATTATCTTCAAGGCACTTAATCAACAGATGCAGACATACCGTACGCTCCCTGAACTATTTAATTCTGCTGCTAGTCATGCCTTCGTGCACTCGGTAATTTTTAATTGCCGAGTGGAGCTTAGTACCATGGCCATATACGAGAAATGCATTATTCTTTTTTGTTGTGAACCGACTACAATTCTACACAATATTTCTTTAGAA
>Ga0157364_1006923_pt1 | contig 11699 bp, 7 predicted proteins | sample AttsexASBM2_FD_111476 | JGI IMG/M metagenome (GOLD analysis project Ga0157364, IMG submission 111476) | Fungus gardens microbial communities from leaf cutter ant in Ribeirão Preto, State of São Paulo, Brazil - Atta sexdens ASBM2 | ecosystem: Host-associated > Fungi > Mycelium > Unclassified ...
AATTTTGTGTTAACCAAGCAGCATTTGCGGGAGGTTTTGATTTTCTGCTTTAATTGGAAGAAAAGTGCGGCTGAAGCCCATCGAATGCTTGTCGAAGTTTACACTGCTCCAACTGATAAATTATGTAGAGAATAGTTTCGACGTTTCAAGGATGGAGCGTTGAAGATAAACCTCTGGACAGCCAAAAAAATTCGAAGACAAAGAATTAGATGCATTACTCGAAGAAGATTAGAGTCAAACGGAAGAGGAGCTTGCAGAATCATTGGAGGTAACTCAACAAGCCGTTTCTGTATTTGATTGAGAGCCATAGAAATGATTCAAAAACAAGGAAATTGGATGTCTTATGAATTGAAACTGAGAGATGTTGAAAGGCGATTTTTTACTTGCGAAAAGCTGATTTAAAGACAACAGAGAAAAGGTTTTTTGTATCGGATTGTGACTGGAGATGAGAAGTGGATATTCTACGACAACCCCAAGAAGAAAAAATACTACGCTAAGCCCGGTCAATCGACCTCAACATCAACACCACGACCGAACATTCGAAGATCATGCTCTGTATCTGGTGGGACCAAAAGGATCTTGTTTACTATGAGCTGCTGAAACCTGGCGATTCCATTATAGGCGATTGGTATCGGTTACAATTGATTCGTTTGAGCTGTACATTGCAAGAAAAATGGCCGGAATACGAACAAAGACATGATAAAATTATTCTTCTTCATTCACAACAACATTCGGCCTCATGTCGCTAAAGTCGTAAAAAAATATTTGGAAATGCTCAAATAGGATGTTTTACCGCACCCACCGTATTCTCCGGACATTGTTCCTTCTGATTACTGGTTGTTTTGAAGGATGCAGTACGATTTGGCAAGTTACCGGTTCGTTTCTTTCGCAGAAATCGAAAATTGGCTCCAAAATTGGATCGCCTCCAAAGACGAATCATTTTTTCCGAGATGGAATTCGAAAATTGCCTAAGAGATGAGAAAAAGTAGTAGGCAGCGATGGATAATATTTTAATTGATCTGTTCATTCATTTTGTTTTGAAATAAATGCATTTTGAACACAAAAAAACGGACTGAACTAATTTGTACTCCCAATAAATTTTTTTTAAATAAATGTAAGTCATTTATATTACAAATGAAAAACACATCTCAACTTCCGTTATTTAAATCACCATTTGCATTTTTTTCCTTCTAAACACGAGATCCAGTCTCAGGTCAAAAGGATTAAATTCCTTGACTCAAAAAGTAGGACCGATGTTCGCACTGTCCATCGGAACAGGTATCATAGCTACATAACGTATATGTCCCTTCGGGATGTTGATCTATATTCCGGGACCGAGAAGATGCAATTCACAGGTGTTTGCCTTTGCGCGTATACATACCTGTGAGATTGAGATCTAACCATCCTCTCCATTCTCTCTCATTGTCTCCTCGACTGCTTACATAACTTCCAAGGATTTGGACGTAACAGCAGTATGTATAATGTAATCTAAACCATAGATTGTTAGTTCACATTGTACAACAGAATTTTTATCATTTTGTACAAAGTGTTTGCAGCATTGCTTTTATTAGTAATACAATTTTGTCTCAAAAATGATACAAAATATTCGAATTTCTTATTAACACCGTATATTGACTCCATTTGTAGAATACCTGTTCAACATATTGCTCAAACTCAAATAAGAAAAGCACAATTGTTGATTTCATGTACAAACATGTGGTATTTAATGTTAACTTCACATTATCGTATCATATTTTAACAAGTTTCACATTTAGATTTTGAATTTTTTTCGGCAATCTATCCCATCATGTATAATGATCAACATCATAAAGAACATAATGACAACTTACAGCTTTAATTATGAGATGGAAACTTTTAATTTAAAAAGTTTATTGTCATAATTTTTTTAAACGTACAAGAAGAAAGTAATGGGTTTTAAAAACCGTGCACATACTTAAACTTATCTCACTTATCTACAGGCGGCCGTTGTATAGAAAATAATTTAGATCATAAGTACTGCCACGAGAAAATCGATATAGTTATCGCTCATACTGTTGCAGCACTCTTTATAATGTAACCGTGATCATTTGTGGTTCATCGAATTGCTGAAAGTTCGCGCTGTGCGTTTATTTTTACATCTTATTCTTTTTTTTCTTATGCGAACAGGTTCATACATACATACATACAATACATACATACGTACATACATACATACAATTCGTAGCAGAATATATTCGATTTTAGAGGTCGATATTTCTTAATTATTTTTACATTCATGATTATTAAAATCTGATATGACTGAATGTTACGTCAGTAATTATAAATATATCGTAGTATTTATGAATTGTGTTTTGACAATCGACTGACGTAACCTCAATTTTAATCAGTGAAATTTCTCTCTATCAGATAACTTAGTGATTAGGTTGAAGACATTTGAAGACATTTCAATATTTCTCCGAAGAAAGGCAAAGTTTCAGTGAAATCTCTGAAATACTTTAAAGCTTAATTTAAAGGAAGCGGATCAAAGCCTTTAATATATCAAATAAGTTGTAGTTTTGGAAAAATATAATTGCTTTTACTTAATAAGAAAATATACTTTGTGAGCTGTTTTTCTTATACAGGTAATAATATAAATAAGCGAATAAGATAGTCAATGATGAAATGTTTGTGGCAAGAAGTGTTTTATTTGAGACAGAAAGGTAATCCCAGATGTTTAATTACAAGATTTCAGGCACTCACTATATTAAGAGTAACGGTTAGTAGCATTAAAATCCTTTATATTGTTGTATCTTATTCAATTTCGGTGAAGACTGCAATCTCGGCATAATATATGAGTGCCAGAATTAAAATAAAATTGAATTGCGAATCTTCTGAGAGCTGAATTCCAAAGATTTTTCCCGTATATATAATATTTTATTACATATTTAGACGATTAGGAGACAATTAAAAAAATTAAATTGTAAAGTTCAATAATCATCATTTAATAATCATAATTCGATGTAAGTTCTTCTTATTATCTCAATAGAGATATACATCTCTGTTGAGCAATAAGAACTTACATCGACTTATGATTATTGAATACGCAGTGTTCTCGACACGCCGCGTCCAGCAGATCTATGCCTCTGTCACCTCTGCTCCGACTAATTGCTTTGTCAGTCGAGTGACCGGACCGTAAAACGGTAGCTCGGAATATGTAAATCGAAAGGAAGCGTGTTTATCGCTTGATTCAACAGATTGCTGCACGACGCTGACATTCGCTACAATCCTTTATCTTAGCTGCGGGATATGCATCTGCTGATTGTAGTGCTCGTCGCAGCAACGATAAATTCGAATACACCTTCACATGTTCCGGAAGCTTATTCTACACGTGGTCGATGTAATACATGTAACAGTATAACCTTCGGTATATACTGCAACTGCTCGGCGCTCAAGTCCCGAATATCGGATAGATGAAACAGTTCTAGATACATTTTGTTACTGCGCGATTTACAGGTTCGCGCGCCTTTAAGTAAACATTCGAGAGCGCGTAGTGCTCTTTAGCGCCTTTAATGCGAACATGAAATTGACAACCGCTGATAATATGCGTCATGAACTGCGATGCGAAATCGCGAATGAGAGGAGGCAACACGAAGAAACGCCAGCACAGCGAAATGCTGTCGAATACTATATGCGCGATCATTTGCGGTCCGAATTGTATGTGTAAAACCAATGTTCTCATAAGCTTGCTCGAAAGCCGGAACGGTATACGTTTCGAAATCGTGTACTCGAAATCGCCAAAGTACCGATATCTCGAAAATATGTTGATATTTATCGACGAAATCAGCTATTTTATGTTCTTCAACATGTCATTCTTGCGAGTGAGGCAAGTCCAAATTCTATTTTTATCTTTGATGACGTGCAACAAGCAGGAAGTATTCTCTTAGCGGTAAGAGAATACTTCTCGATGGGCCACCACGCGAACGTCGACTGCTTCTATCTGTCAGACGTACGCGAAGATACTTAAACGTCTGATATGTGACAATGTGAACTTGCTGATTCTGTTCAAAGGATGGTACCAACTTGAAACACGTTTATAACGATCATGTGAATACCGACATGTCGTATGATGAATTTTGTTTATTGTGCTGCGACTGCTGGCGACAAATATATGGAATTCTGGTAGTGGTAGACAAAGACAATGTGATTAAAGACGGGAGATGCAGAAAAGGATTTATTGAGTTTGCGATACCATAACGTGATCAATCATTGTCGATACTTCACCAGAAATAAACGTGGCTGATGTGCGCGAGGGTGAAAAAATTGCCAGGAAGACCGAGGAAACGAGCGAGTCAATTTGCATAAAACATCGCGCTCTGAAGACTAGAATCGACCCAAGAAGGGCCAATGCGCTTTTAATTCGCGTATGACTTTGTTGGTTTCAAAACTGCATTAATTATGCACTTAAAATATGCATATTCTAATGCAAATGTTTTTACACATTTGCAGGTTTCAGGATGCATCCATACTTGGCTACGATATTAAGTAGCAAGTTGACATTATTTCGACAAATAATGTTAGCTTGGATTTTGAATTGAATTGCTTCATTTGATTGACTAATCAGAAGAAAGAATGTTATTATAATAGACCCATCGAAGAATATGGTAGTAATAAAATTAGTAAAAAATTAATAATATAATAATATATTATATAATAAACATATATATTAGTAATAAAATGATTAAAAAATTAATAATAATATCTTTGTTCTTATTTCAAACAACACATAATCGTCGAACGTTATCATTCGCGCTATAGTGTTACTCTTTATACATTTTGCTTTTATAATGTCATTCTTGCTACCCTCACCCTACGTACATCTTCACTCTGAGTCCAACAGTTATTATCGCACCATCGTTCTCATCCTTCATCAGGCCGGGTTCTTTTTCGTTCACGAGAGGCATACTATACTCATTGTTCGCTGGATAATCACTCGTATCAAATCTAGCGATATCGCGTTTCATACTCTCGTAAGCATCATCGCATTCTATATGATAAATGAGACTGTACACGATCTTGCATTTGTCGTGATAAATCGATAACATGTATTCGTAATAAAATTCATAGTAGATTTTCGATATTATATATTAAGTACCCATGTAAATTGGCTTGTTGAACTTCATCTCGAGCGCAGTTCGATTGCGATCAAATTTTCCGCTGCGACTGTGGAAATTCGATCATTGCCTCTACGCCGTACCGTCCATCCCATTTTGTTAATAATTTTATGTTTACATGAATGTATCGAACGTTTTCCATAATTTTGCTGAAGACCGCGTTGTTCATTAATTTATATAATTTTTTCTCGAAATCGTTTTTGCGTTTTAAACTATATATTAAGTTAATGTAATCACGAAGGCGGTTTTTGCGTTTTAAACTATATATTAAGTTTAATGTAATCACGAAGGCGGATTGAGCGAATTGTAACACTCGATGAATCTTTGTTACGCGAAGATTGTGACATTGCTGTACAAATTACGGTAGTGGATAATGTAACTTATCGTACAGCATCGCTAGAAGTTTATCTTCGTGCTTGTCAGGAGGCTTATCGCGCGTTGAGCAGAACGGTAGGTCAATGTGTCAATCATGCAGATGCTATGGATATTTGATATCAACTTTGAGAAAACAACCGGTGGGTGAATCTGGAGCAATCGCGTCTTCAACCCATTAAAATTCGGTATGGCAGTGATTGACACATCGTCTATACAGATTATTCACGTCATAGTACATAATGACAACGGCTTTGACGGGTCATACGAAAAAATGTACTTGTTATTAACTTGCGCGTATCTGTCTGAAATTTGATTGAGGTCACTGCATATACCGCGTTCGATGAATAGAATAATATCGATGTTAGTGTACAACTCAAATCTTATGCGCGTATGTTTCAGCATGAACGTCTCACGTGAAACCAGGCAAGATATAGTAATGCGCGAGATCAAGACCGCAATTCGTGACACAATTTTCAAGAAAATTTTCGAAAATGCTAATAATAAGACATCAGTTTTCAAATACAGATCAATATATTCGCCGAGCGTTCGAATAAAGAATCTACACTGCCAGACGTTCGTGGCGTGAGCGTAATCGCTCTCGGATAAGATATCGTCAACGAATTGAAAAATAATTCGCATGGTAGTAATTCAGTTTTTTCTAATTTTTCAACGCAGTCAATGTACTTGTACGGAAAGACGCCTTTACGTGTGAGAAGATCGAAATTCTCCGCGTTGAGTTGCAAAATTCTGATTGTATAACTTTTAGTTTTTTTTTATCGAGATATAACGCCAGTTTTACTAAACTAATATTGAAAAATTTTTAAAAATCAATAAAACGCTTTAATTTTACACATTTTCGCGAGTCTGCTCTCTCGGCAGTATGTTAAACTGTTTAGGGAACAGAATGTATTTTTCTTTCGTTATTGGAAGGAGATCTATATGTCCATCGTTTGGCAATTCTTTGGCGTTAAGGTATGCAATAAAAATACACAATTGGATCAATTTTAGCTAATGACATATTATACAGGAAGATGTTTTGTTATTACATAGTAAAACAAAAGATGCATACATAAAAGAACATCCACTAAATTGTGAAAAACACATACTCTACTGCAGTACTACACCTACATTACCGACAATCATATGCTAGTAATAGATCCTTTACTGATTAAACTAATAAAATGCTTAATCTAATATTGTCCAAATCTCCTCTTCGTTTTATTGAGTTAGATCAACTAGGCTCCTAAGTTTCTTTAATTTTTGAGCTGTCAATGGCTTTATTAACAGATCAGCAATCATTTTTTCAGTTGGATAGTATTCACATGCTACAATTTCTTGATTGACGTAATCTTTTACAAGCTTGACCTTTGTATCGATATATTTATTTTTGTCAATCTTTCAGTTTTCACAAATTTAAGGCAGCTTTGATTATCTTCATAAATCCGAATTGGCCCATATGTTGTTTGCTGCATATCGCTTAATAATCGTTTAAGCCAAACAACTTCTTTGCACGTTTCTGATAATATAATGAATCCGCTTCCTGGTGAAAAATGCTACTACACTTTGTTTGCGGCATCAATCCTCCGTTAACAAAGAAGATGTAACCACTGTTGAATTTTCTGTTCGTTTTATCCTCTGCCCAATTTGTATCCGATTCCCTCACAGCAACTTGTTCATATTCTTGTGTGTCAACTTCAGATCCGATGTTTCTTTCAAATATTTCAACATTCGCTTTAATTCATTCCAGTCTTCTTGCGATGGACGATTTATTTTTTGTGCTAAAATTGAAACACTCACTGAAATATCCGGCCGTGTTTTTTTGTAAATATTTATTGAAATATAGAGTACGTATGTTTCTGGTTTCTCTTTATTCAACAATAGCAGATCATTATTCGGGTTCGGAATCTTGAATATCCAACGTTCATAGGTCTCCAATACATTCGAAATGTATTGGAGACCGAATTCAGTCTATCCTTTTGATGTATCTAGATTGACATAAATTGTATATTTCGTATTTTTCGCTCTTGGTAATTTCTATGCCTAGATAAAGTCTTCACCCAAGTCTTGAATTTCAAAAACTGCAGTGATATCAGCCTTTACTTTGTCTATGACTTCATTGGATTTTATTGCTATAATCATATTATCGACAATATTATAGACAATAAGAATACACCATCTATCTTCAGTTTTAATAAACATGGAACAGCGTTACTGCGTACAAATCTTACTTTATTCAAAGTCTTATTAAACTCATCATACTTCGTTGCTTGTTTTATATCCATACAAACTCTTCTGCAATAAGCAAAATAATTCTTTTTTCACGAATCCTGGTGGCTGCTTCATGTAAATTTTTTCCTTTAATTTTCCATTTAGAAATGCCGTCTTAAAGTCCAATGTTGTACAATATATTTTTCTTTTGAAGTAATTGCTAGCAGTGTTCTGAACGTCGCTTGCCTAGCTACTGGAGCAAAAACTTGATCATAATCAATTCCCTATCTTTGAGTGAAACTCTGCGCAACTAGTCATGCTTTGAGGCGAATATTTCTTTCAGTATATAATATATCTTCTTTTGCTTTATGTACCCACTTGCATTCAATGGTTGTTCGACCATTTGATAATTGACATAGTTTCCAGGTTTCGTTCTTTTCTAGTAATTCCATTTCTTCCTTCATTGCTCGAATCCATTTATCTTTGTCTTCACTCGATAGAAATTTTAATCAATGTTTTTGACTCTCTCTTCTTGTCAATTATTTTCAATGTTTGATAAGTCAGCCGATCTAGTGGTACGCTTTTGATCGAACGTTATGAAATTCGTTTTATTAGTTGCGCTGCCTCCTCCTGAAAACTATCCTTCTCATCTGTTCCAGACACTTTATTATCTTGATCTTCAGGTGTGCTCTTAAAAGATTCAAAGCTTACATCAGAGTCACTATCTTGAGTCACTATTGTTGATGCAGCCTACCTACAACATAGTTCAACTTTTTCACTGTCCAATTTCTTGTTATTTATTCTGGTATTTGTGAAATGGATTCCTCCATTCCTCATAGGGAATTGTTTCAATTCCCTTGGTAGGTAAACGGTTCTGGAGATAGTTTGTTACAGTAACTGCTTCGGTCCAAAATGTATATGATAAATTCGCATCCAAGAGCATGCATCTTATTATTTCATGCGAACGATTTTTTCAGCTACACCATTTTGCTGTGGTGCGTAAAATGCTGTGTATTTGGATATCTTGACCTTTTAAATATCCTACAACTGCTTTATTGACATTCTCCTCCTCGATCTGATCTTATCATTTTCGTCACCTCGAGAATTTATTCTGTTTTCCATTTCTATACATTCCTTTCTTGATTTTGATCTCGACTTCGGATTTCTTGTGAAGAAAATAAACTATTGTATATCTGGAGATATAGTCATCAATAAATGTAAGTATATAGCGCTTACCACTGGGCAAAGTGGTCTGCATAGATCCGCACATATCTGAATTAGATCAAGTAGATGTTGATTTACTTGATGATTGCTTCTGAAATGGAAGCCGTATCATTTTTACTTGAAGACACACTTTGCATTGGATCTTGAGTCCACAATCATAAATTTTTATTTCACTAGACGTCTGTCTTGAACATTTTTTTGATTGCACTCGATGCCCAAAGACTCGATGCCAATGATGTATACAAACTTATTTTATTGTAGAATAACCTTATGAATTTTATCTGAATGACACAACTTACATAAGTTACTATTTGTTTTGACAATTGCTATCTGTTTTCGGCCGACCTTAATTTCACAAACGTCATCTAAAAAATTAACTATAAAACCACTTTCCTTACTGACAACAAGCTTTCATTGATCTATGATGTATACAGAACATCTGTCACGGTTGCGTACAATATTATCCCGTCTGAATTTATAAATTGAATTTTACATGTGCCTTTGCCTTGCCACACTTATCTCTTGACCGACTATATTTAGACTTTTATTATCTGTATGTTCAAAGCATCCTTTGTTATTGTAACGTGGCTTGTCGCACCGAAATCGGTAATCCAGTCATCTGAGCCATTTGACGAAATCATAATATTGTAGAAATTTATCCTTTTGCTCGATTTTATTTGCGCTGTCCGCTGTTTTCTTTACCGCTGGCCTCTCTTCTTTATTTCTTTTTTTTTCCATATCTTGTTCACAATCCCTTTTTAAATAACCATTCCTTTTACAAAAGAAACAAGATAATGTATCTGAGTTTTCAAAATCAAACTGTTATCCTGATTACTATTTTCCTTCTAACGATTATAATCATCAATTAGTTTTGACTTTATTAAAGGGATTGTTAAGTCAGCTTCTGATCTTGCTTCAAATGCCGTAACCAATATAGCTTCTTACACTACTTAAAATCATAGCCACCGTTCATTTTTCTGACAATTATTCCTCACCGGGATTGACTAATCTTTGAAATAAATTTGTTAACTCAGAAATAAATCTGTTAACTTAGAAATATGTTTTTCCATATTGCTCTCTTCAGTCATTTTTGAGTTGCAGATTCTTCGCATAAGGTTGACTTTGTTGCCGAGTGAATCCCTTTCGTGATATTCTTTTAGTGCTAACTGTGTGCACCTCGCGTGCTTTTCGTTTTTGTTCGTTTGTGAATAAGATATAATTGGCTGTCCTCAACCAAAAGACCGATCATTGAATGAGTTTGGTCATCTCATCTTTGCCAATCAGTCATAATTCCTATATTCGAGCTAATTACGTCTAGTTTCGGTTTTACTTCATTCAAAACATAGATTTTCTTTTGATTAGCAGCAATTCTATTTTATATTTCCAGGTAAAATAATTTTCATCATTTAATTTTTGCGATGGCTATTTTCATTATATTAGCCATTTCGTATGCTTTGATGATAGAGAGTCACTAATCTGTATAACCTTTTGAGAGAAGGATTTGCGAAATATAATACACACATACTGTTTTCCTTCTTTTCTGCAATATCTTTGTGTTTTAAATCTTTGTCTGCAATATCTTTTAATCTGGGCCCATAATCTCTTGACAATTCTTTAGCATTAAATGGTATGCAATAAAAGCACATGGATCAATTTTAGCTAATAACATATAGGAAGATATTTTATTATTATATAGTAATACAAAAGGTATGCATACATAAAAGAACATTCACTGAACCATGAAAAATACATACTTTACTGCAGCGTCTACATTACCAACAATCATATGCTGGTAATAGATCCTTTACTGATTAAACTAATAAAATATTTAATCTAACATTGTTCAATCATGGTAATCGGTAGCAATTTCTCTAATTATAAAATGCGTATCGTAGCTTGATAAAATGTGAATATAGAACCGGAATATAGAACGAATTTTTGTAATTTATATTGCAATTAGAATGCGCTGGATCACGATATCTATCGGTAAGATGGCAATGTTCGCATGTCGTCCGGCGCGAATCATTTCTCGCAGATGCAACAATACGTCGCTTCGCCTAATACGATACGCCTTCCATTGTTCTTTCGACAACGTTTCCGTGGGCACGTTAACGGATACGATATTTTTCACGCTATGCGCGAAGTCTTAGAGTTCTCGCGCGAACCACGCTAAACAGTATGTCTTCATCGCGACGGAACTGATACGACGGGAACGCGTCGTCGTATAAGCATCGCACCCTATACTGAACACCTACTATGTGCTGTTGACATGTATACGACGATACATCTTCCCTCTCGGATTCCATTTTTTGAACGCACTTCAAGTCGACGTATATAAAGAATGGCACTCGTTCCTGATTACAGTGGTTCTCAAACTCGAGTCACTTGTCATCCTCACTTGGCAGTTGGATAGCGCAGTCGTTTATTTTCCCACAGTCTACTACGTGCGACTACAATTTTACACTCGAGCTAAAGTAATAAAAAAATCTGAAAAAAAAACAGAAATTATTACTATTACTATTATTAGGTGTACAACTTTGCTTCCGCCGTTTTTTTTCCGAAATTCGAGGCTTTATTGTAAAAAACTGGTTATACATTTATGATTCAAAGTATTGTCCTTCGCTGGCCACTACTTTCTCCCATCTTTCGGGTAGCGTACGAATCCCGCGTCGAAAAAACTGGTCATCTTTTGAGGCTATCCACGAATCGATCCAATTTTTTACTTCTTCATAAGACCGAAAG
>Ga0157364_1006925_pt1 | contig 11697 bp, 10 predicted proteins | sample AttsexASBM2_FD_111476 | JGI IMG/M metagenome (GOLD analysis project Ga0157364, IMG submission 111476) | Fungus gardens microbial communities from leaf cutter ant in Ribeirão Preto, State of São Paulo, Brazil - Atta sexdens ASBM2 | ecosystem: Host-associated > Fungi > Mycelium > Unclassified ...
GTTGATTATCAGACTAGTGAATTACAGTGTAACTACTAGTCTTATATACAAACTGATAGTATAGGAGATGCTTGGGGTTTCAGTGGTAAAACCCCTATTACCCCGAGCAGAGGTTTCAGTGTTAAGACACTGACAGGGGTAACTCCGTCATGGAAGACTGAGTTGAATAGGAGTATCTCCACCGTGGAAGACGGAATACCTGGAGGGTTGCAGCACCGTCATGAGATGTGTTGCGAGACAGGTAGCCGCTGTGGAAGGTGGGCTTGTATGATTTGGAGGTGGTTTCACTGCAGGGACGTTATTTCTGGACAGGTGGACTTGCATATGACACAAGATCTTTATGTGGTATGCCATCGGGGCATGTTTGTAAAACCACAACTGAAAGCCATAAAGGGTGATAGGAAGAATACAAGACTTATATAGGAGATATTTTTGAAGAGAATTAATGCTGTGATTAGAATTGCTGAGCATTTTCATGCACTTGATGGTGGATAAGGCCTTGTTTGCATAGAAGTCAACATATTAGTGAAATGTTAACTTTCTATCGAAAATGAATTCTAGATATCTCTAAGTATTGTTGGGTCAGAGAACGTTTCCTCCTAACAGAGACAGATTGAGTGGAGACAGATTGAAAACTCCATGGGATCTGTTGAAATGAAAAACTTCAGTTTTGGAGTGTTTGACTACAAGACCAAATTTTTCAAGAAGATTTATAAGAATATTATAGCTACAATAAAGGCGACTATTGAAAATATCAATCAAATTGCTCTGAGAGATAAAAAGACCATCATCAACAAAATAAATAAAGGAAGTGGGAATTTTGAGGTTTTTTAAGCAATTTTCTAGAATATAGATAAAAGGCAAAAGATAGAGAGCAGATAAAATAGGTGAGAGCATAGAGTCCTGACCTACACTGACATTAATGCAAAATGTATGAGAAGAAAAATTGTTCCATAAGTAATTAGTTCTTCTGTCCACTAGGTAATTGGCAAAGAAGGAAACAATATGATGATCAAAACCAGCTTTCTTCATGATGAGAGAGAGGAGTTGATAATTTAACGATGGAAAAAATTGAGCGATATCGAAAGCAAGGGTACTGGTATATAAATTCTTTACCCAACTAGCTCAAATGGTATGGGTAAGAGTGACTCCTGCGTCGGTAGTTGATTTAAATTTGAGACCCCCTAGCTGACTCGGGTGGATAAAATTATTTATCACTATGTTGAATTGAAGCCTTTCTCCTATGACTTTCTCAATGAGTTTATCTACTGTATTGAGAAGAACAATAGGTCTAAACAATTTGGGAGAATCAGAATCATATAACTTTTTGTTTGGTTTGGGTATAATAACCGTAGTAGATATCTTGAAATGTAACAGCCAATATCCTAAGTTAATACAGATATTAGCAATATGAATGATGGTATTAAGACATTCATCATCCTTGAGAATAATCTTGAGATTACTCCACGATAACTTGTCAGGGCTGGGAGCAAAAGAATTATTGCAACTTGATATAGCAGTTCTGAATTCCTCTTTTGAAAATACCAGCCAAGGCACAGTGGGTTTGTCAGTTATTTCATTGAGAATATTCATATTCACTTGGCGATTGCTAGCCATATTGAAAGTGGAATGAAGAGCATACTACAAATCATTAATGTCTAAGCATCTTTGGTTGTTATATTTTGATAGTTTCAATCGCTGGTAATTTTCTCTTGTTGACTCAGTTCATGAGCTCCCAGGGACCTCATCTTTTGTTGACAATTTCTTGAATCTTGTTATCAAAGAAAGTTCGTTTTATGGATTTGACTTTATTTTTGAAACTTTTCCATTTCTCCAGACTTCTTATAGCCCTGTATTCATTTAAAGTACGACTACATTCTTCATTCCACCAACTTTTGGACTGCTTCATGATTTTGACTTGTTTCAAATTTGCTTTCCATACGTGATCAATACTTGAAGCGAGAGAGATAGTAGCCTCTTCTAACTTGTTAGAATCGGACAAGTCAGATACATTGATACTCTTGATAGCATGTAAAACATCCTTGATAAAACTAGACTCCTCTTCACTATTTTTTGCAATGTAATGCTTGAACAAAATGATATTTTCTTCAATGATATCAACCAGAACTGTCAGTGGCACATGGTCTAAAGAGAGTCATAATTCTGGGTGTATGGAATGATTGTTAAGTTCCCTTGATCCACTTCGAAGGAACATGAGATCGATGGTCAAGTTTGAACTGTTATCTGAATCTGAATACCTGATGGGAACATTGTGAGTAGGAGACAAAAGTTCTAAATTAAAAGAGTCTGCTATAATCATAAGATCGTTACTAAAGATTGAATGATGAGGAAAAACCAGATCCTAAATACTATCCCTAATATTGAAATCGCCAGCCATGATTATTAAATTTGACAAATTCACCTCAGTATCCTTGAGATACTTTAAGGTGGTGTGAGAAGAGTCAGAATACATGTTCATGATCCAAAAAACAGTATTGTCATTGAAGAAAGAGGTGAGAAGAATATCTCTGTGATTAATAATGTCCTTTCTAAATAAAAAACGAAGAGGAGAAAGTCTGACATTGATATATGTAATGACTCTTGGAAAATCATTGGAAGAGAATGGCTCTCTGGCAAAGGTAAGCCAGTTAGGATGGTTAGGTATCCTCAATAGGGGAACACCTTTGGGATCTATTGTACTCAGGATGGATCTGAGAGTTGTCCATGATAGTTCTTGAATGAATATAATGTCGAAGTCTTGGTTAACTTTTAGGATAGTGTTGATCAGAAAGTTACTTTTCCGAACGTTTTGTAAAAAGATCTTTAGGTTTTTCAACATCATATTCTGGCACCATTCATGTTTGAACAGGTCAATTCTCTCCTAGTTTCCTGGAGTTTAGTATATTCCTTGGCATGCCATTCTTTGTTAAAGCAGTGCTTCCAAAATGGACACTCCACCAAGTCAGCGACATGGGACCCCTTGCAGTTGAGACACTTAAACAAATGAGGGCATGGTTCACCCTTCTTTGTTTCAAGTCTAAGTGGGTTGATCTTAGTGTTAGCTTTGCAACACCAGGCAAATTCCTGATGATTATTGATATGATAGGGACCATTGCACTTAGTGCATTTAGATCCTTGAATGCGACAGATTCCTGTCAAGTGATCCCACTTCCAGCAATTTTTGCACTGGGAAATACCAGGGTTCATGTTGGCATCTCTTACTGTAGCGACAATGTTTCCAACATTGAATCGTCTGTTGATGACTCTTCTGACATTGCTATCATTCTGGTTGTCCCAAATATCGATCCAGACAACTGCCATATTCGACTTGGAAGAGACTTTAATAATGTATGGTCTCAATGCAAGGATAATGTTGTTGAAGATGTGATTATTCTTGAGGATGCATTTGATATCCTCAGAGGAGATATGCATGCTAGAATTGTCAACGTAATATGGAATGCCTACAATTTTAAGGTAGGACTTTGATTGGGGAAGTCTGGGAGAAGATATAGTGTTGTCGTTACCTTTGAGTGAATTCTTAACATATTTTTCAATTTCTAGGAGGTCAGAATTTGAAGCTATATTGTTGGTGGTGATGATGATACCTTTACTGTCTGAAATGATAAAGTCAGTGCAAATGTTAGATTTAATGTTTTTTAGGGCATGATTAATATTAATGACGTGAGATGCAGAATCCTCAGTAAATTTTTTACCAAGCTCATTAGGCATTGGAACAATGACCTGTTTACACAAAGAACCTTTAGTAGTCATATTGATCCTTGGCTTCAGTTTGTCGTTTTTCTCATTGATGACCTTTTGTATTGTATTGATCTTCTTGTTCGAGAGATCAGGAAACATTTCTTTGATCTTTAATATGTTTATTGCAACATTTGAAGTTGTATCTTTAAGAACATGATTGGAAGAAGCTTGAGTGTAAGATTTCTTTGGAGTTAGATTTTCTATTTTTTTAAAGTATTTGGAAATCTCTTTGACCTCCTTCGACAATTTGGCCAGAATTAGAGAAGGAATGGGCAAAACATAAGTCAGTTTAACGATCTCCTTTTCTTTGCCAGGAGATGGAGTCTCTTGATTTGAGGGTTGAACTTCTTTTTAACTTTGCTTCTAAATGATGTGTTATTGTCAACATAGAGAGCATTCCATTGCGATTCATAGACCGCATTGATAAATTCCCAGAGGGCTTTACCCATACCCATGAGATCTTTAATATTGTTAGCTTTCAAACCTTTGATAGATTTACCAGTGATATATTTCTTCATTCTAATGAGCAATTCTTTAATGTTAAGGGTATCAGAGGCTAGATGCTCTATGGATCCATGCAGCGATATAGCATGGAAGTTGCTATTCCATAAATCAGGGTCAAGTGCTTGATTGGGATCGTAATTAAGGTGGATGTTGAACATATTTTCACTGGGTGGATGGTTTAGGGTTGGGCCCACAGTCAGAATGCCTTGCATCCTTGTGTTGGAGAGGAAGTTAGCCATCTTGCTAACTTGATTATTCTGACTCTCTTAGGTCACATATTTAAGACTAAACTCATTTGAAGACTTGACGGGTTTGTTTTTGTCCATCCTATTGCTTTCCCATTGTATGTAAAGAGCATATTCTTCTTTGCTTAAGTTTGATATTGTTGAGAGAGATGGTGATGGGAACCTAAGCTTGTGTATGCTCAGATCCAAGGAGCAGCCTCTCATCTTATTATTCAGATTGAACATAGCTTTGACGGGGTCCTCAGCTATGTTAATGTCTAGGTCAAATGTTAGTTTTAAAGAGTTAGAGCTCATAATAGCAGAAGAATGTGTTAAATTTCCTAGGTCTCTAATAGATACTACTATACAAGATGGTGGTAAGAGAGAAAAGGTTTTTTTGAAACCATAGTCTTATACTGCCCATATAATCTGTAAATCAAACTAAAAGATAGAGATAGTTTAAAATTATCTATTAGAACTATTTACTCATTCTCTACCACAGAACAAGAAGTACTTGAGAATTTTATTAGTGAGATCCTGAACACTAGATTCATATATCTTATTTTTTCCCTTTATAAAATATTTATACTCTTTGTAAAGAAAAAAGATAGTTTCTTTTACTTCTATGTTAACTTGTAAGGACTTAACTGTATTATATAAAAGAATATATATTATCTAGTACATATTGTAAAAGACAATGAATGAAAAAGGTAGACAATTTAAGACTATCAGACCAATCAATATTTCAAAGTCTCAATAAAGAAATTTTATTCTACTGTTAGGGTAGCTAAACAAAGTCCATAAAATTTGGTAAAGTTTGTAATTTCTAAGTGAACTATAATTTTATTGTTTACAACTACTTAATATCTTACTTACCTTCAGAGTGTTGTGGCAACCACTAGTCACAAAGACCAATGATTATACAAGCGGTAAATCTCTTAATATGGATATCAAGTGGAAAGTTCACAAGAGAACTTAACAAGGAGTCTTTGCTAGATTAGAGTCCTATATATATGTTTTATATGTGGTCTGTGCTAACAGTAATTAAACCTACTCTCATGTTCATGCTTCATTCTTATATCTGTCTTACATTTTACTCAAGGCTACTATGTTGTATACATGTGCCCTGACATCATCTTTCAGATCTTTCCACCATGTTCTAGGCCTGTCACATCATGTGACATGTCATGTAACTGTAGTGTTATGTGCTTCTTCATCGTCTAGAATCAAAAGGAAAAGAAAATAAAAATTATCAGTGTCCAAAGAATTCTATAATATAGAGAAATCTTAAGAAAACAGAATAAGATTTTGTAGAGATAATTTTAAATACTTAAAGAGTCTATACTAATCAAGTAGAATATCAGATAGAATATTACTGATCTAACTATAGAATAATTATACTAGGTAATCAAAAACTCTAATGAAATAACCTAAAATATTATAGGTTAATAGAAGCTAATTGAATAATAGTAGAAGAGAAGAGATTATACTTATTATAAGAACAATACTGTAAGGGAACTCAACAATTTTATATAGCAAGCTCTAGACTACCTTAAAAGTCTATAGTATTTGGTACCTAAATGAAACTTCATACAAAGCCTGTAATGTATAATAACTGTTAAGAACTCTGATACAAGCCTATAGTATTGCTATCCTAAGTTACATTCACTATCAATAGTTTTATTAGTATCTTTCCATGCTTTTCTTCATTTAAGCAAATTTTCGATATTTCTATTAAGGTTCTTGATCACATAATCACTATTATTTTCTGCTTATATCATAATCATTCTACTTGATTAATATAGACTATAAAGATACTTATAGTAGCTATTGTCTTTAGAAGATTCTATTTTGTCCTCTTAAAATCTTCTTAAAAATATATCCTGTTTTATAGTATGTTTTTATCTTAGGATCTTCTTAAAGTTATAATTTCTACTGTATTACTATGATCTTTGCTTAGTTGGTCTAATAAATACTTAATGGAGATCAAGAGCAAGAGTAGTAGAGTTAACTTAACAGATCCTATAGAATTAGTTGAAACTTAAGATTTAGAAGAAGAGAAGTTTATGGGTTTAGCAATGGATATTAGTAATGTTTAGGTTTCAGATTTTGGTGAAGTAGTAGGTCTTCTTACAAACTTAGTTATAACTTCAGTATAGGTTAAATATGTATAGACCAATTACTAGATAGAGGTATATAAAGTTGTTAAGTAAGGAATATGCCCAGAAAAAGAAAATTATTTGCAGGAAAATTATGAAAGATGTTAAAAGAGTGTGGAAACATTATCCAACATCTACAGATACAAATTTGGAGTAACCTTAGCTTTAGTGGATATGCTGTGTCTTTGCATATTATAATAGTTATATTTTGGAAGGAAGTTGTAACAAAAAGTAAATCATTGTGGAAGTCTGACTTCCAAACATAAGTACTCAGAATAATGCATTACACTAGTTGATTTTCAAGCTAAGGAATTACAGAGTACCTATATGTCTTATACTAGTGTTCCCATACTCTTCTAATGTCTTTCCATGAATGGTTTCCTTCTCTAGACATGTTTCTTATCTGACAGTAGTATAGTTTATTGTCAGATAAAAAGTATGCCCAGAAGAGAAAACTATCTATAGGAAAATTACAGAAGATATTAGAAAAGTATAGAAACATTATCTAACATATGCAAATATAGATATAGAATAACCTTGACTTCAGTAGATATGCTGTGCTTTTGTATATTATAGCAGTTATATTTGAAAAGGAAAAATAAATGGAAAATAGACCATAGAGAAAGTCAAACTTTCAATTATGGGTACTCAGAACAGTATACTACACTAGTTTATTTTCAAGCTAAAGGACTACAAAGTATCTAGGTATTTTAAATACTGGTACTAAAACTACCTAAAGATTGGAGAAGACAAATAACTACTCTGAGTATATTAAATATGAAAAGAAACCAGATAGATCTACACTAGAAAAAGATAGATAGGCAAGAAGGAAAAATATACTCTTTCACAGATGTTCTAAGTGGATTAGATGTTAGAGGAACAATATCTGTGATGTAGTCAGATAAACCAAATATATCTAGATAGGTATATTGTTACAACTCAAAGATCTTAAAGCTAGTCAATGAGAGAAATCTTGTATAAGGTTTACATAAGAAAACTCAATAGAGAACTCTGTACAGAATTGTCTACCTTATATACCCAGACTGATAGTCTATGCTACTACTGTGATTAGCTTACCCTAAATGACCATATGTTTTTCTTAAGGTCAACATGTGTTATACATGTTATATAATATTATTCCTTCCAGAACCTTCTATCTTCTTCCATTGTAACCCTATGATCATGTGACTGTGACAGCTGTGACCATAACATTATTTTTTTAAATCAACAATTTATTACATGGAGTATGAAGACAGACTGTGGTAGCTACTTTGTAACTACATACGTTCAGAGTAATACAACATGAAGTGAAAAGGAGAAAGATCAAAAAGTAGACAAAAGAAAGGAAGAAAAGGATAAAAGAAATTAAATAATAAGAGAAAGTAAAGGAAATGAGAACACAAATGTGAAACAATTAAGTAACATATGAAATAAGTGTTTAAATGAATACAAAAGCACTTGGGTTGAATTAAAGGAAAAGAGAAAAGTGAGCTAGCATGTTCTATCTTGGATTCCAATAGTTGTTGAACCTATAACATTCATGAAGAATGTATTGCCTTGTTTCAATAGGATATATACCACATGGACAAGTAAAGCTTTCCTTAGGAAAGAACCTTAGCTAATACTCTCCAATTGAAGTATGATTGGTAATAGCTCTTGAGGCTCAAGCGTAAAGTAAATTGGAGTGACCGAAATGCAATAGCCATAGACTGCTCTTAGCACAAGATAGTTTAATAAGGTATAAGTCATCATTCAGAAGGTCAAGGAAGTTTCTCCCTTTAGAATCAGACACTTGGAAAGTCATCCTCCACAGCAAAATAATTAAATCACACTCTGATTTTTTGCAGAAGTCCCATGAGGATTTGCATGGGAAGGACAGAACAGAGGTCATGGATTTAGTGTCTTGATTGATTGCATGATGAAGAGCTCATTGGAGCTTGCTGGGACAGTCCCAAAATTTGATGCAATTCTGAGAATCTCTAGAAAAAAATTCTCTGAGTTCTGATGAGACAGCAGCAGAGTGGATTTGATAAGGATGAGTAAAGGAATCAAATATCTTCCTTGCAACATGGAGAGAGTCAGAGATGATGATAATGTGTTTAATGTTGTAGTTTATGATGGCTTGGTTAATTCTGCATTGCATGGCAAAGAGCTCAGCTTTGACAGTGATAATGTTGACAACTCTGTAAAGTGTTTTGACAACAGGTTTGTCATAGAAATGGATGTGTGAAATAGAAGTATTGACTTGATTTTTGATGCTAGCATCCAATACAACAATGGTGGTAAAGGAATCAATTGATGCTTTGATTATGATTTCCTCCAAGTTACTAATATTCTTCTTTGCATTCAGGATATGGGAATGAAAAGAAAGACAATCTGGAAAAATATCAATGATATGATTTCCAGGTTTGAATTCATGATTGAAAAAGAAAAAAGAAGAAAAAAACTCATTTCTTTTATTGTCCACATCGATAAGAGGTGATTTCAGTCTACTTCTCTATTTAGCCATGAGATAGTCAATGGACACATTATGACTTGAATGTTCATGCAACCTATCAGAGCTAAGGATACTATGAATGATATGATTAGAGAGAAGGGAAGATTAGTGTAATAAAAATCTTCCATATAGTTTTTTAATATGGAGATATATGGAGACAAGACCAGCAATGGCTTCTATACCAAGAGAGGGAGTGGTTCGAAAGGCACCTGTAATTTAGAGGGTGGCTCTTCTCTGCATTTTCCTCAAGATATTGAAGTGGTAATATGTTGGACTTTTGTTGTAAAACCACAAAGAGAATCTGTAAAGCGCTATAGGAAGGGCACAACACCTATAAAGTTGTCTTTTCTGAATTGGGTTGATGCCTCTCATCGAATTTTCAAGCAACTTCATACACTTGATAGTTGAAATTGCTTTATTGGAATAGAAATCTATGCGATTCCTGAATGTGAGTTTGTGGTCAAATATAAAACCCAAGTATTTCCAGATCTCTTTAGGAAGGAGAGAAGGACCATCTAGAGGAGATAAATTGAGGGCAGGGGGATTGAAAGGCCCATGAGCTTTAGAGAAATGAAAAATATCAGTTTTCTCATGTTTGATGATAAGACCAAATTTAAGAAGGAGAGATGAAATGACTTTGTAGCTACAAAAAATATTGGCATTTGAAAGTGAAATGGATTTGTTCTGAGAAACAAATAAGCTATTGTCTACAAAAGGAATCATGGAAATAGGGATGTTTAGGATTTTTAGATGTTTTTCCAAAATTTGAAATATAGAAGAAAGATACAAAGCTGAAAGGATAGGCGAAAGCACTGAACCTTGTCCAACACCAATGTTGATGTTGAAGATAAGAGAAATGAAATCATTCCAACAGTATTTGGTTTTTCTTCCTACTAAATAGTTCTTGAAGAAGTTGGACACTTTATGATCTAAGCCTGCCTTGTCAAAGATGAGAGGGAGGAGCTGGTGATTTAAAGAGAGGAAGAATTGAGCAATGTCAAAGGCCAACGTGCTTGTGATGAGATTTTTAACCCAGCCTAATCGAATGATGTAAGTAAGAATGACTTCAGCATCAATGGTAGACCTCTGTTTAAGACCTCCTAATTGGCTTTGATGAACAAAGTTGTTGGCAATTGTATGGAATTGGAAACATTCTCCGATCATTTTCTTGAATAACTTTCCAATCGTGTTGAGGAGGACAATAGAATGATACACTTTTGGAGAGTCATATGCAGATTTGTTGGGTTTGGGAATAATAACCATTGTAGATGTCTTGAAATGAGATGGCCAATGTTCCAAGTCTATGCACACATTAGCGATATCTAAAAGCTTGAAAATGCACTCTTTGTTTTTGATGATAGATTTGATATGGCTCCAGGTTAACTTGTTAGGACCTAGAGCAGACAAGTTATTGCACTTTTCAATTACATCAATAAGTTCTTGTTTGGAAAGCAAATTCCAATCTTTTGTTGGTTTACTTGGGATTTCATCTAGTGCCAGAATATCAACTTCTCTTGACTGAGCAGAGTTAAAAGAATTGTGGAGAGCTCACCAAAGATGACCATAACATTATGTTAAACCCTAAATAAAAGAGAATTCAAAATAAAATAAAAATAAAATAAAAATAGAAAAATAAAAATAAAATATAGTTCAATATTCACAACCCTAACATATATGACATTTATCTTTTCAGCTGTTATAAAATTAAGTTCTAAGTGTTAAATATAAGAATAACTAGACTGTAATCTATACCTAACTTATTCTAAAGTCTATGTACTATTCATAAGGCTAATATATGGTGGTTATATTATATAATGTTATTTGTTCCAAAACTTTCTTTGACTTTCTCATAGTTATATGATACTGTGACTATAACTATGATATATGTCACCAGAAAAATGAAAATATAAAGACAAGTTTAATGTTTGAAACTCTGATATTAGTCTTAGAAAATAATAGTTATATTGTAAGTCCAAGTCTACTCTGTAAGAACATATTTGCACTCTTAGACTAGTCATGACTTAAATTCTAACTAATAACTGCTCTTACTTATTTTTAACTCTCATTATCTAGCCTACCAGAGATAGTTATAAATATTGATCAGTCAGGTACACAGACTAGGAGCTTTGACCATTCTATTGTAGTATACATAGCAGTAGAATACCTTACCCAAATATCAATTAGAAGTTTCAAATTGTCAGTCCCTTACAAGATGTGGAGAAGAGAGCTAGAACTGGTGTGGTTGCGACAAGTGTTATGCGAGGTAATAAGAGCATTAGCTAGTACTGTCAAAATGGTTGGGAGTGGGCTTGTCATGAATGAGCTTTTGGATGATCAATATACTAGGCCAAAGCATCTTGACATATGCTTTGAAGGCAGATTGGCGCGTTACATTCTGTGGTGGTTAATCCGGATAGTGATTCACTTGGATAAAAAAAGCGTGAGAATCTCTCGCTACTAATGACTTGCTATTTTTATGCAAGGTTTGGCACCAAACAAAGACCCACGTTTTGTGTTTTTCAACTATGAGTCTAAAGCGCGTACGAGAAGAAGA
>Ga0157364_1006926_pt1 | contig 11696 bp, 8 predicted proteins | sample AttsexASBM2_FD_111476 | JGI IMG/M metagenome (GOLD analysis project Ga0157364, IMG submission 111476) | Fungus gardens microbial communities from leaf cutter ant in Ribeirão Preto, State of São Paulo, Brazil - Atta sexdens ASBM2 | ecosystem: Host-associated > Fungi > Mycelium > Unclassified ...
ACTTGTTCGACACTCAACTGATCGCAAATTCGTAGAGAGAAGATGATGATTATGACCAGTGTAGATATAATGGCCCCTTTTAATTTCTTCGCTATTAGGTGATGAATTTTAGTAATTACTTATGAAATTATTTGTTTAGTTATACTATGATGCTAATATACTATGATGCTTAGTTATACCATGATGCTAATATGCTAAATATCCAGTATTTTTGTTTTCAAGCATTTTAAAACATTTTCAATATAACTTACATTTGAATCAATTGATTAAGCATAAATCGAGAAAAAACACCCCCGTTCTTTTAAATCCAATCGATAATCCTACAATAATAATAATAATAATAAAAAATTCATTAATAAAAAAGAGTAAAAATAAAGATAGAAAATCATTAAGAAAAATAAAGAGCTAAGTATTATTGACATCGTACAAATCATGGGAGAAATCTTACCAAGATAATTAGTTGCATCACTTATATATATATAAGGATTCTGTGAGGTGCGAGATGAAAAAAAATTACAAGCCAAACTAAACGTGGCGGTACTTGACAATAATTTCTCTAAAGGGTTACAGAAGAAACATTCTATTCCTATGGAAGATAAATTATCATATTGATTTTTATACACTCTAATGACGACCACTTACGATTCGTGCTCGAAATGTCGATATGCCTCGACAGTGCGAAATATTGCGCTGAATTGGCGCACGAAAGGAAGCTGTCAACGATTACTTGCTTCTTCCTTTTTCGTTCCTCACCTCGAGTAGATCGCGCGGTGACAGACGATCGAAATAATTGGATCGCCGGCTGTCTTAAACATGCGCATTTCAAGAGGACGGCCGAATGAATATTGAAGGTGCGAGTGAGCGGCGGCAACTGAAAGATTCGATTTGGAAGTACTTTGAGAAATAGCGCTTTAGAATATAAATGCGTTTTTTGTAAAAAAAGATACTTGATGACGCTTTTAATAATATTCCAAGAAAGTAAGAGGGACAACTTTACTTGCGGAGTTGCAATTATATTTCGACAAAGAATGAAGAAAATATGCAAGTGCTTTTGTGAAAAAGTTTCTTACAAAAAGTTATATAGTTGATTCTTCCAAATTTACTACTATTATATACATGACACATTAAAGGAATTATATCTCTTAAAAATCTCAAGATTTTTTTAGATAAAATTTTTTTAGATAAAAATTCCATAATGAAAAAAGAAAAGATCGATCAGTGTACTGTAATATACAAAACTAAATCAATTTTTATTAATGCTTTAATTCTATTCAAATTTCCAAATACTACTTTGCTGTAGTAGTAATAAGCAAAAAAATAATAAAGATAAGATGCTAATGTTTTGTAAATATATTAATTTCAAATTCAATTAGATATAGTTAAATTTGCAATTCAATTGAATTCAAACAGATATTTTCAACAATTTTTATTTTTTCATAAAAGCAAAAATATATGAAAATCAAATGATAAAAAAAACAGAAAACAAATTCGCAATTTTGATATTTTTCTAAAAATAATTAAATAATTTTAATAACTGTAGCTATAACGTATTATTGAGAATGTTTGAACAAAAAATATTGAAATACATACTGTACTAAAATAAAGCCTTGTAAAAATGTTCTATAAAATAAATAATTGAAGAGAAAAAAATGAATATATATCTGTTTAGTTATAAATATATTTTAATAAAAATATACAAATCGATTTTAAACTTGCAGATGATTTCATTCGCAAATATATTCTTTTATTGACATGTAATTGTATATCATTTTTTCTTTTTGTTATGCATGACTATCCTTAATAAAATTAAATTGGATGTAACAATGCATTTTTTTCGCGTATAGTTATATTTTACAACAATGATGTCCTTCCTAATTCATTGACTATCACTAGTTAGCGAAGATCTTCTTTCAAAATAATATACAAGACGGATTTTTATTAAATACGTCAAAAATCGTGAAGAGGCTTGTTTTCGGAAGATTTGCTCGTCCCATCGGGACCGGTCAGTCGTTCGTGCGGAAAGACGACATATCGAAGAACTTCGACGATCGCCGAGTTATACGAAAAGTTCATGAAGACTTTCGCTGCGTTTGGGAGCGAATTCCCACTTTTGCGATCTTCCATCGCATCGCCATGGTTCAGCTATCGTGTAAAACATACGCGCTCGACTGGACACGTTATATGGGACCGAGTTGGTCATAAAATTCTCATTATGACAAGGGGAAATTCTTGCTCATGCACGCAAGAATGCACGCGGTAGGATATTCACGGAGAGATTTCCGCAAAATATGATAGTGATCAGGTATAATTTTCACAAATGCACCACTCACCCTCCTTGCATATTCTTCGGATTTCCTTGTAATTACCGTAGTATTACGCTCAGATTCTATGAAGAATTTCGCCAGAGTTCGTGTTTAGAAGCAAAACCATTTAGAACACGTGATTGTGAAATTAGAGAAGAGCAAGTCTGCTTAACGAAATTTGAAAATACGTAAGAGAAATTATTGATCTCTTAATAATATTCAAGATATTCAAGAGGGAAATGAACTGGTAATAATAATCAGTCAGAATATGTGACTGAAATAATTGACATTGATCACATGTTTAAAGTATTCGAAGCACACATTGCCTTTTTAAAATTTGTATTTAAAAATAACGATTAATATAAATAGAAAAGAATCAAAATATCAGATATTGATTATCATTATTTTTAATATTATACAAATTTGCTGTATTTATTACATTATTTATGCCAATCTAGGATAATGATATCATGTTGCATTTTATACATAATTTAATGCAAAGATAAATTTTGTAAGGTATGAATGAGTATCGAAAATTTTTTTCGGAGAGCAAAGAGATTACCATTTTGTTATCACGTAAACAATAATTTTTGTGTTAATAAAGTGTTCTTTAAAATATATATATATTTTACAACTTAAAATGTCTCCTTTCTGATTTTAAATAGGAAAAACTATTAGATTTAAATCTCCAATCTTCTGCTGAGTATATCCATAAATATACGATTTACAATGACGTTTAATAAAAAAACAAATTTTACATTTTATATACCGCTCAATTTTTATATTTTTAAGTTAAAAAATATTTAAGGATCACGTTCGGCATTCAATATAGATATTCGTAGGGAAGATAAGCACAAGAGCTTGAAGTTTTCCATCGTACAGGTCTTGCATCCTCAGAATACTGCTGGTCTGTCACTTTCAGAGGTTATAAAAATACAAGGCCACATCGCCTGGTTTTGACGGATCTCACGTAAAAAGGATTTGACATTTCATGCTTGAACTAGCGAACTTTACGAGGCGAGCATACTACAGAATAAGAAGAAAATATCTAGACAGAATACCGTAGATAAAATGTCGAAAATAAGAAATATATATATGCATATGACGTAAAAACTTCGTACTTTTATTTAAAAAACAGTGTGCATTAAAAATACTGATACTATTGTTTTGCAAAATATTATTTTTAAAGTTAAAAATGTATAGTCTAAACATTTTATATTTTAAGTCTCGTGATATATTCGTGATATTCGGTGAAATTTGCGAGATGCAAAAATTTTCCAATAAAAATGTCGGCTCTGCCGTAAAGAAAAATAGAAATACGCAAACCGTTCTCTTGTGTTTTTTTCTACCATTCTGCATCGAAATATAAAAATGCAGGATCGTGAGTTCAGTGGGACGATTCGTACTTCTGCCAGCGACTCCATTATTTTGAAGGATTCCGTGAGGAATGGTAAGGAACGACGAAGATGCAAGGAAGAGAAGAGTAACGTAAGACGGGGGAGGGGGAGGGGGGGGGAGATGTGGAGATGGTTGTTCGATGAAGTCTTAGAAGTTCCACAATGGACTGTGATGGGCCAGGTTGAAGGTTCATTGGTGATTCTTGGGACGTAAGGACACGGAATCAGGTTGGCGGGAGTACGAAGCAGGAACTCGAAACTATTTCGGCATTCAACGTGCTCTTTTTTCTTCAGGTGAAGAAAAAGTAGAAAGTACCATCATCTCACGGTGAATTTCTCATCCTTTGGTACTTATCTCGGGATGAATGAAGGTTGATCTTATTATACCGCGGATTGAAAAACCGACGCCGAATTAACTAGTGAAACATTAATCCACATGGGGCGGTTTCACTTCACGTAATTTCGATGAATGTAATTCTAAATGTAATTACGACGTCGGGAATCTCGCTGCCGACTTTCCGTTGAATAATGTCTGACGAGCACGTAACTCACTTCATATAAAGACGAGCGCGCGTGGAAGAATTTTCGCTTAATATTGCATCGCATATTATTCGCGCGATATTACGACGTTCAATCGAAAAACTCTTTCTCAGTGCGGCTGACTTAATGTTTTTATATTATTGCTATTTTTGCTTATATAATTTAACGCTTAATATAGCTGTTTAATTATTTAAAATAATGTAAACTGTTTAATTATTTAAAATGTAAGCAGTTTAATTATTTAAAATAATGTAACATAAGAATGGCGTAATATAACGTTGGAAAAGCGATGATACTTCTCGCTGCATCCATTAGCTCAATTCTAAATTCGAATGTTATTTACTTAAAATAAAATATTTTGTTGCATAAAGTTATTATAAGTCAAATTATTTGTTTGGTTTTTTGCAGTTAGTTTCAGGATATATTTAAAAATGTTGATATTAACAAATGATATTGACTTTTTCAGCTGATTTTTTGACTAAGCTGATATTATATGTACAGCCAAAATATTCCTAAAGTTAGTAAACTTTATTGTTTTTTTTCTTAAATTGAAAATTGTAAGATTTACTAAAAAATATTATAAGCATTAATACCATCCATTTTGACCAAATATAGCTTTTTTCGCTGTTTTTTTGCATTTTTTCATCTAAATAAAAGGAAGAAGATTCATGTTACTATTTTTATCCATTTTCTACACTGATTGGATAAAAAATGAATCTACCAGAGCCTCGGATCAGATCCAATCTTCCCGGATAAATTCTGAAACACCTTCCCATTACAGAATTAAAAATAGATTCACGCCACAGGTAATGATTCTAAGTGCGACGTTGGTAAGTTGTGTACTTTATAGGTGCAAAACTAAACAGCTCGCGCAGTCACAATTCCGCTCGCCATTAACATCGCGCATATCTGTATACGTGAGAAACTTGGCGTTAATATTACAGCCACGGACACAGGACTTCATTGTAAAGTTTATTCTACCAGAGAGTTATGCGGAGCGCGTTTATTGTACGGTGGCAGGTTTCTAATGCGGCGGCTTGATTTTGCTCGTTCTGCGTTAATGCGCGATATCTCTCCTCATGCGCGAGCGGAAGCGAAACTCAATTAGATTGTGGATAAATGCCGCCCTTGCGGTCAGATGAACGACGATGTTCGTATCGATACTTCAGACACATGTCAATAGAACGATTAAATATTAAACATTAATTGTATAACATTCTTATAGTCATTGACATCCCGAAACAAAAAACTAGAAGTATTGGGGAATTCTCTCATACGTTGAAATATTAATATTATTCTTTGTACATGTTCTACTCGAAATTTCATTTTCGTTTAAAATTGCAGACGAGGCGAAAATGTTTGAACTTTTTGAGAAAGCTTTGAATTGACATTCCGCGGCGGTCTAAAGGCATACAGGGAATAATGGAATTATGGAATTCTTCAGGCATGAATAATTTTTTGGTATAGAAGAGAGAGAGAGAGAGAGAGAGAGAGAGAGAGAGAGAGAGAGAGAGCGCGCATTCGAAGCATCCACAATACTGTAAAATAAAATAAAATAAAGAATTTAATGTGTTTCATAATTCTTTTATCTAATTATGCGCGCAATTAGTATTTCTTGAATTCGCACATTTAAATTACAAAGCGAAAAACAAAGAAACGCATCCGTCGCTTGATTAGATAGAATGCAGCGATTCGAGAAACGCGCAAAGTGGATAGCGAGTTGTTACTGGTTAAGGAAGTTTCCGCGGAAACTCCACGAAACGGAAAACGAGTAAAGTAATCGTGAATCGATACCAGCGACTCTCTAAACTACTCGAAAGTTGAAAGAGATCTAATGCCACGCTGTCTGGCTCCCAAGATAGCCATGGAGCTAGCGACCGCTTGCTCGTCGATTGAATGAGTTAATTTCGCAAACTGCCTAATTTCTATCTCTTACCATCAAAGATAACTAAGTGACTTAAATTAGGAGTTAAATAAAACTTTTACAATCCGTTAATCTTTTTCTATTCACATGATATTAATCTAGCGTACAAGTCATGATTTTTTACAATGATATAATAGAATAGTTGACTCGAGAGCTTTTCGGGTAAAGACATTGAGCTACTCAAACGACATGTCACACCGCATCTCCGCGACGATGTTCAATTCCATCGATAAAATGAAATTCCGCTGAACGAATCGCGGGCTCTTAACGGCAAACATGCTTGAGACGTGTACGATTTTGCCGACCCGAATCCCTTACACCTCATGGGTACATAGCATGCCGGAATTGAAAGTGTAGGAAACACGAAGATCCCGGAGTCTCAGTAAATCTCTCGAGGAATTCACGTCGACTCTGGCAAGAGGCGTGATGCGCAAGGGGTTGGACGAGATAGCGGGGAACAGGCAGGGAGTCAGGGGTGTTCTAATCGGCTTGTACGTGTACTTCCCTCACAAATAGCTAAGCTCGTTGTGGAAGACGGTTAAGCTCGGGAGATGTTTTCATCAAAGGTGGTTAAATTCCAGGAAAATCCCGCAGAGAGACGCAGAAATGAAATTATCGACGAGGCAGCAAAGTTGGATAGAAAAACTTAAGATGTTACCGCTATTTGTGAACGTGTTAGTCTATCAATGACGTCTTTTCATTTCACTTTGCCACGCGCATAATATGTTTCATTCGATTGTGTATAACATCGCTTTTAATTGTCTTGTATAATAGAGTGTATAATAGAGTAACATTACGGAAAATTGAGCCATGGATAACGTATCCAATTGATTTTGTTATCAATTCCAATATCTCTTGCATTATTCAATATAGATGGATCATAACATATTAATTTTCTTCAAAGGTTTAGTAATTATGTTATATATAGTTGAATTTATGGTAGATAAATTGACTAGCTCTCTCTCTTTCTCTCCTCTCTCTCTCTCCCCCTCTCTCTCTCTCTCTCTCTCTGTTTCTCTCTTCGATACCAATATCATTTCACTATTGCGATTCACTATTGTTGACATGGCAAATCACAATCATGAAATAAAATTCTAATATAGTTAATAAAGCATAACTCTAAAATTGTACTTTGTTAATTGTTTAATTTCTATTAATTATTATCTATTAATTATTATCTACATTTATTATGATCAATTTTCAATGTTTATAGATTATTTCATCAATTGTTTTAATTTACTATAATGTTATAAAAAAATCTTTGTATTAAATAGAGATAATAATTTCTTATTGGTCACCAATTGATTTCGTTTACATCTTTTCTGCTACTTGACGACTAGAGGTAAGGAGGTTCAAGAAGAATATCGCATACAAAAATGTATGAAAATATTAGTTACATTATATATATTATAGAATTCCTTGTATTTTTGTATGCAATATTTTTCGAGAATGAGATTCAAAATGTCTTAATAATAATATCGCAGCAATTTGTTTCGTGATAAAATTACGAGCAACTACGATTTACAAAAAAACTGCTTGCGAAGATGAAACGTAAAATATCTCTTACAACATGACGAATGTCTGTAGATAGTGGATTTTGGTGACAATGCAGAAGGTCACGTAACAAACCGTCACAGTAGCAAACCACGATGATTCACGTACCGTATGATAATCAGTCATGGAAATATTCCAGCGTTGCAAAATGCACGTTCATGCGATTCTTCTCACGTATTATGGTATTGTTCCTAATCCAACGTAATTGTCTTTATCTGGAGAATCGTTTTCATCATTCGCTTGTTATTTTCGACAAATTAGAGATTTATTTATTTAAACGCATAGTTGTTCCCCTTTAAATAATATTGTCCAACATCCAAATTCTTTCTAAAATGTCATAGTACAAATGCCGAAATTTTTTCGTGTTGAACACGATCCCGTTGGTAAAATTTGTGTAGCATGTCAGACTTTTTTAGTAAATAGAGATAAAATGACATTTTGTCGATTTCAGTTTTTTTTGCGACAAAACAAAAATTTGTTTCTAAATAAAATATCTACACCAATTTAATATTACACACCTTACTAAAAAATCTATTGTTACGCAAAATTTAACGATGGCATTGTATTTAATGCGAAAAATTTTCGGAATACTATAACACTTTAAAGATAAAAAAGAACGCTTTTTGTTGAATTGTGTAATTGCAGAAAGTCTAAAATTAAAACAGTTATAACTTGATTAAAATAAAGCGTACAATCATGAACTAAAATTCATTTGAAAGCTCTTGAATTGTATTTTTAGAAAACTTTATTTAGAAATAAAGTTTTAGTTTGTTTAAAATCAAAATTGTTATTTTTAGTCCATTTATCTTAAAATTCTGACATGTTACACAAATTCTGCTAATAGTATCATATTTGACATAAAAAAATCTTCGAGATATAATATACCACGGTATATATACCACGATATAATATACTACGGCATTTTTATATAAGAAAAAAAGTTTGACTTTTTGTCGAACAATATAATTAATGCATTTTTGTTGGTGCATTTTTGATGTATACAGAAATACGAGAGCGCGTTGAAAATATCGATCTTGCGACTGCATTTATTCAGAAACTTGGAAAGAAACTCAGAATATGAGAAGAAAGAATAAAATATACATGAATGCTAAAAAATACTTGTTCTAGTTTTGAGAATATACAATATTTTGTTAATTATATAATTTATTTAAAAATGTAAAAAATAATGACATTTAATGTTTCTCAGAGTTCATGTTCGCGGTAGCATCTGAAATTGAAAGGACAACTTTAAAATGAAGAATTTTCAGAAACATCTTAATCTGCCATCGTGTATGTCTTTAAGAATAAAATGCCTCAATCAATAAATTGGACATATTTGCAGTCTTTGAACTATTTAAATGGATCTATTTAATTAATTAAATATATGGAACTGTCTCTCTCTCTCTTTCTCTCTCTCTCTCTCTCTCTCTCTCTCATTGAAGTGAGAGGTAGTTCTTTCTCGGAGAAAGATCGGCTTAATGTCAGCTTCAATTCATTCGAGTTCATCTTTGCTTGGATCTTTCATCCATCCAAATCATCCATCGTTACTAACTTTGTATATTCTTTCTCAAACTTACTAGTAAAGCAAATTCTACGCGTAAAGTAATTCTACGCGAAAGTACACCAAGAAAAATATCTTTGACATGTTGTCCATGCATACACAAATTCTTGTAAAAGATAGCTGTATATGTTTAGTCGGATTTCAAAGAACTTTAAAATCGACTTTGTGCCAAGAAAAACTCAACTTGAACAGTCTTACTTCATTCAACGTAATACCCATCTGTAATATTTTTAATGCATAGACTAGCAGAGGCTGCATAAAATCTCTTTGTACTCTTTAAACAGAGAATATCTTCTATTTATTAATTTATCTCGGATTTTTATACAATAAGTGCAACAATTTGCAATCAAAACATTCAAAGACATTTGAGAGATAACAATAAAATTTTCATTTAATCAGTTAAGTAATCGCGAAATCATTGGATCCGACAACGAAGTTATGAATATGCATTTTCTGCGTATATCATTTATGATAAAAAGGAAAATGTGCTCTTGGCAAATTTGTAAAAGTACGTTATTTCTTTTCCATTCTCATGCCAAAGAAATGAGAATCCTATGCCGTTTTCATTTATAACCAAAAACTCACAGCATCATTAGCGAGATCCTACGTTACAATAGCGCGTTAAATGTTCCGAGAAGTTAGTAGACGTAAAACAAATTTTGACAAATGTTCTGCATGCCAATAAGCATTGAAAAATTCGACTAATCCGTCTTGTTGCCAATTTTTTCACACAATGTTCCGTATTTGTGTGAAAGTAGTTACGATATTAAGTTACGAAGCATCATTGAGCTGACGCAGCCACTATTTGTAACGAAAAGCAGCAAAATAATAAGAATAAACTTTAAAAAAGAAATTAAATGATAAATTTTCATTTTATTTAATTATGTTAAGAATAATATATATTTTTTCAAAACAATGAAAAGGAACTAATAAAAAGTTATGAACAAATTAACACTTTTATTTGTAGCACTTTGTTATTGACTGCAGCAAAGAAAGCAACTATTATAAAATTCTTTAATATAATTGGTTTATACATTTAGATTCAGTGAGGAAAGAGCAACATCAATCGTATTAAAGAATTTTACAACAGTTGTAAAGCTTTCTTTGTTGAATGCAGCCCTTGTAAATGCATGAATCAATAGTATTATTACTGGAAAATAGTACATGTTATAAATTTATTATCGCTCACCATGGTCGTCTTCGTAGATGATCACCACCTTGGTCCAATTAAAGAACTCCATGATGTCCTGATAAGCGGTGTTGAGCAGACTTTGTGCGGGATAAAGATTAATGCTGAACTCTTTCGCTTCCGTCTCCAGGTCCAGCCTGGCCTCGAGATGTGGAATGTCGAGAGCGTCGCAGATACTGTGAATATGTTGACCCAGGATCGGATCCGAAGGTCCGAAGACCGCCTGGACGCCGTGCTTGACTTGCTGGCACGCTGCAACAAAAAGTGACATGCGCGTTTTAGCACGAATAGCTTTTTTGGCAAATTTGTTTGAGCAAGCAAGATGTAGCAACGTATACTAACAACTTGGCAACAAACTTAATTCGAGTATAACTTGGCAACTCTGCGTCCGCATTAACGAGCGATAATTCAAGCGAATACTCTCGAAATGAATTTTCGAAACTCTGATTTTAATTATCCGGAGAAAAATCGCGAGTGTAATGCTGCTATTAGTTTAATCAAGTTTTTCCTTCTTTTACGTAATTAACGTTTCTCCATCCAATCTCCCGTTCTTGCGACGAGAGAAAAGAAAGCGATTAACTCGAAATTACGAGTTTTCTCCGTACCGTTAATGCCGACATAATAATGCCGTGTCACGGTCGATAATCCACCCCAGAGCATGGCCAAGAAAACCGCCGTAAATTGAGGGTAACGCCGCATTAACGCTACACTACGTGTAAGACACGATCGTGCTATTCGCCCTCCCTTACGCCACTTTGAGACTATTGCGCGAGCATAAAGGTCAGTTGTTGTACGTACAGAATAACCGAACCTGAAACGTACTGGCACACCCGACGTTATCTCGTGTAAGTTCCAAGTGTTACCGCACGTCCGGTCAACGTTAGACCCAGAGTTACTCGGCCATTGCTTCACCCGTCCACAGGAACAAACCCGCCTGCACGCTTGTGTCTCTGTCGCCAAGTTAATTTACGTTGTCACACGCGGACAGAAATCGATTTTCGGAGCGTGCCGAACTCCGAAGTTACCACCGCGTCTGGGAAACAACAAGACAACCTTAGTTAGATCAAGTGCCACGAATAGCGAATCTCGGTAAACGTGAGCGCTATCGCACTTCCGGATTGCTCGCGAGTTACAGCGCGTAGTGCAGCGTGACGATTGTCACGTGAGAAGCTGCAAGGAATTGCGAAGCAAATAGAAGAGATATGCGCAATCTACGTAAACGCGTAAA
>Ga0157364_1006928_pt1 | contig 11695 bp, 4 predicted proteins | sample AttsexASBM2_FD_111476 | JGI IMG/M metagenome (GOLD analysis project Ga0157364, IMG submission 111476) | Fungus gardens microbial communities from leaf cutter ant in Ribeirão Preto, State of São Paulo, Brazil - Atta sexdens ASBM2 | ecosystem: Host-associated > Fungi > Mycelium > Unclassified ...
GTATATATATATATATATATATATATATATATATATATATATATATATATATAATAATTTATAAATTTTCATTTCTTCCTAACAGATGTCGAGTGGAAAATAAATGCACTTATAAAAAAATGTAAAGAACGTATTGATAATAATACAAAATCAGGAAGAAATCCAATATCATTTGAATATTAAAATCAAATGGAGATTTTTGGCAAGGACAAAGTGAATTTAAGAAAACGGCAACTCTAAATGCAAGAAAAAGAGTAAAATAAAAAAGAAGTAAAAAAGATGATAGTCAGCAACGTTAAACTAAAAGCTAAATATCAGCACGACGAAATAATTGCAATCGAAAGAGAAAAATGTAAATTATTACACAAACTTTTAAAAGATAAGGAGAATATGGAACAGTTTGTTGTCAACTCTGTAAACGATTCGGATGCTTACGGTGAAGATTGTAATGGAAGTATTGAAGATTGAAAACGTTTATCAATTTGACATTTTTATATTACATAAGTTTTGTTGCTTTTTAAAAAAATTTTTGTAATCGTTATTATAAAGCGTACATTTAAAAATGTTTATAGAGTGAATATATGTTCGATCTAATGTGATAAAATAATTGCAATCAAAGTATACGAGTACAAAATCTGAAACTTTATTTTATTTTTATTAATATGCAGGCGTTACTAACATTTAATAGATTATAAATGTTAAGCAAGTTAAGATTGTTATTAAGTTGTGATTAAATATATAATAGAATTAAATATATAATAGAAATATATAATAAAAAGTTGATCATCATATTCAATAAAACTCATTTAATACAACACAAATACGTACAATCATTTTTTATAATATAACTTATGTACTAATAAATTTCAATCATTGTAATCAACGTAATGTCTCTTTTTTATGGAGATTGTAAATGTTATATGCGCATATGTTATTACTGTTACTTCACACTTCAGGAAATAATTCTTTAAACAGTTGCATCCTGCGATCTATCCGAATATCATTGATGTTTTCATGATCGTTCTATTAAATACTGTTCCACACGATACCGTTTACGCGCAGAAAATAAATATTGCATTAATGGAAAATATAATGTACTATCTCCATCATCTTCATATAAATTATCGTCTGTTGTAGTGCTGTCTACTTCGCAATAAGTGCTTGCAGAACTAGAGCTACTGCTAAGCTATGTTGTTGTTTCCATCATACAAAATATAACCTTTCATTTCCACATCTACATAATTATTATATCGATTTACATAAAATTATCAACCATTTTTTTTACGTTAAATAATATTATATTGACATTTTTATCAAAATTGTTTGTTTCTATATAGTTCTTTTTCTTCTTTTTCTTCTTATTTATCCATGAATAATGAGAAGACATACGACCAGAAGATTTGTTATAGTTGATTATAGAACTATTGAGGCTTTATCGAAACACATGTGTTCCAAGGAGCACCCTGACACTGTGTCACAATTTGTATCGTAGGTGGAAAGATCCAATGACTGGCGCCAAGTTAAATTCTGCTAATGCAATGTTAATTTATTACTAATAACTTTAATATGCTTAATTTAATTGGTAACAAATGATTAATATTGCTACGATCATTTTTTAGTCAAACATTTAATCTAAACAGGCACCAGACGACACATAGGAAATAATAAACAAGTTACAAGTGTCATCATTGCGGAATAAATTTCACAAGAACAGATACGTCGACTCATAAAGGCGAAGCACTTATTTTACTATACTAGATCTCAAGAGCATACATAGAGGCGAAGAACGATATCTTTACAAGGTATGTACTTTAAAATTAGCATTAGTATTTTTTCAATTATTTCTCATTTGATTGTTTTTTCATTTTTATACTAATATTTTCTACTATAAATAAATTTCAACAAAACACAATTTTTGTACATTCGTGTATGTCAAGATAATTGCTCGTATGTGTATGTGTACAGAATGTCTGATAAGAAGCATCCGATAAGATAACAGAATCTTTTTTATGATTGATCAAATCATCGTATACTGTTTTACAATTTTCACAATAAGTAATAATTAATTTTCTTTCTGTTTAATCCGCTCTGATCTGTTCGTTGTGTTTGATCTGATAAAGAATATTATATCTTAAATACTTTGTAGATGTGTATATATATATATATATATGTTTAATGCAATTATGCACATATAAACATTTGAGTATTTAACATTAATATATTTTATTAATACATATATTTCATGCTAGTCACCGATAATTCACACATCTTAGGTGGATATGTTGTCTAAAATGGACATGATACGAAACGGAAATTTTGTTTTACATATATCAGCTATTAACAGGGTTCGGTCTTATTTCAAATAAATTTATTTAAAATATATATTTTAAATAATAAAAATATATTTTAAATAATAATAATAATAATAAAAAGTTGTTTAGTATTTATTATTTTAAATAACTTCTTGTGACATATTTCTTATTTAATATTTTTAATAAATTTAAATAAAATGACAAAATAAACCAAATAATTTTTATATTGTTCAAAGCATATTTAATACAAAAAAATCTCAATCTTAAAACACTCATTTTTAAAAGAAGAATATTTATTTTTTTGTTATTTTTGCGATATTTTAGATATAAAATCGAGTTCCTTGATTTTTAATTTATTCATTATTTTCAGATTTAAAATTCTTAAATTTTGTTATTGCTTCCATAAACAATTTTAAAAAATTTAAATAAATATTGAAAACAACAGACCCACTTCCAATGATTTCGATCTTTATATATATGTAAAGGTCATATATTGTCAAAGTAATCTATTGCCTTGAGTAATCTTCGGAAGATTTTAGCTTGCATCACTATTCGTATGTTCAAAAATTACACACAAAAAAACACTGACAATTAATTACGTTGTATTTAACTATATATTTTAAATTATAACTATCACAAATAATATCCCCATCTTCCTCTCTGCCTTGGGGCTTCCTAAGCGAAGCGATTTCCATCTCCCCCTGCCAAAAAGTACATGATATTCTATGTGAACCGAGATCCATCTTACAGTCTAGCTTACAGCTAAGACTTGAATTAGGTTAGAATTAAATCGGGGGGAGGGGGAGGGATATAGGAGGATGGACAGAACCCCTTCATCTACACGCCCCTTTTTACTTCTGAAGTGAAACGAGGTCAAACAATGACGATTTCTAGATCGCAAACAACAACCAATGCGCCTTACAGCAAACACGCCATGCTAGTCTAAGCAGCGCCACGTAAGCGCGATAGGGAAATCGGTACGCAGCCACGCGCGGTATTTGAACGACTAAATTTTTCCATTCATACTAGCAGATATTACACACCGCCCTTGAAAGGATCACCTTTCAATAAAACAAGTGACCGCAATTGACAAAAAATAGCATATTCAAGAATTAGCAAAACAATTAAAAAAATATATATCTAATGTGAATAGTAGATAAGAAAGTAAATTTCAAGTGTCACAACCAGATCTTAGTCTTCAACTGACACTAGACAGAGACAAGTAATTCATAAATGCTGCATACGTACTGTAGCGATGCGATCTATGGTATCCTTGCCTGATTGGAGGTAATCTCTTGATTTATCCCTAGAGATTATGATAATGGAGAGATTGTTTTCTTTAAAAACACCATTTGGCCGATATGTATAGACAGCTCGTTTACCTGTCACATTCTTGACACTGCTGAAAATATTCATGTATAACTCTTTCAAAAGTATTGACGCAGTTGTTGTATATATTGCTATCGCAATAGATGACTTACGGGTATCTCTTCCAGAGATGGCTCGTGATAATACACGAGAGAAGTATCTATCAAAAAATGTCCTGGAGTTAGCGAGGCTAAATCGATAGAATCGAAGTGAGAGGATGAGAGTTTGCTTCAATTTACAGAGTAATATTACCAGCTCTTCATATTTCAGGTTGATTTCTTGTTATATGAGCTAAATGTCGCTTGATCGCCTTTACGGCTGCTTCTTATTTATAATGGTATGATGCCTTAGGCGGTATAAAGTGTCAATAAACTCCTAGGCTCGCTATCTGATCTTGAATTTTTTGTTACTGAGTTAGCTCGTTTCGGATTAACTCTGCTAATTTGTTTAGCTCGCGTTCGACACCTAGGAAATTTTTTAAAAATTTTAAATTTACCGTCATCAAAAATCAATTGTATTATCTTGATCAGATGGAAAATTGCCTGCTGTTGCTTGTTCAAAAACGTTCTCTCATAGGTTGGACGATGTTCCTTCGTGAAGATGAAGAATTTTTATTTTGATTAATCGGATGAACCTTTTACACGTTTGAAATTTTCCATAAATCGGAATGTGTTCGCAATCCGAATGAATCTGGTTTGAATATCGATAAATCAAGCTCATGTGTACTAACTGCTATTGCGGTAATAACCTTGAATTTTTTTTTCAGAGACGTTCTCCATATCAGTGATAAGGAAGAACTCTTTGAGGCCAGCTCTCCTTCAGCCATGGAAGCTCTGATCACTAGATAGCTAATTGAATTAGAAAATTTGATATAATACCCGTGACGGGTCCACAGAGTTATCCTCACTACGTATGTGATTCCACTGATCGATGGATCGATGTTAATTTCTATATCTTCCTGATGGTGTGCCATAAAAGTTGACCATGATTGATTGCACGATTGCAGCCACGATAATTACTACAATTATCTATTACTACAATTATTTATTACTACAATTATCTATTACTACAATTGTAGTAATAGATAATTGGAAGTTATTTGACATGTAAAACATTTCGAAATTTTACTGATGAATTAACAGCAATGCACATAACTCGAGATGCGAGAATGATAAATTCTTTAACACTTGGCACTACTCTCAATTTAGAGCAGAGTAGGTGTATGCAATAGACACCGTTGGTTGAAGTAATGCATAAATAAATGCATGCTCCGTATGTGATTTTGTTTAAGAATTCAGGCAATTTCAAACAGTTGTTCTGCAGCGGTGAAAAGACGAGGAATGCTTATGTTAATTTATTTAGTTAATTATTAAGTTCCTACAATTCTGTTTCAAAACGCTTTCATTTGGTATTCAATTTCAAGGGAATCGATTCATTTCAATTGAGATTGAATCGCCAGAGATCCTGCATGATCGAATAATGTAACTGTACCCAACAATTCCAGTGGATCGAAGATTAGAGAGATGCGCGATAAGATACTTCATTTGGTAAATACTCCAAAAGGAGGCAGATTGATGGACGAGTATTTGAATATATTGACTTGACAATCTCATGCAATGGGTAGCGTCGATTTTTCGGAATCCTTATCGGAGGATATGATAAATTTTCTTCGTTTAACCGAGGAATACTGGTCTTGGAGAGGTCATTTTCTCAACTCAAATTTTCCTTCTTGCAATAATATAATAATCTCTCTCTTGATTGATAAAGCTTCTTCTAGTGCATCTGTTCCGGTAATGAGATCATCTACATAAAAGTCTGCAATGCTATCTACGACGCTCTTGGATACCGATCTGCATTGTCCTCCGCTAATTTTTTTAGGGATCTGATTGGCAGAAACAATGCTGATGAAGTGCCATAGATAAGAGTGAGCAATTTAAAGCTCTTGATGGGCATCTTAGCATTCTCGCCAGAGAATACATTGCAATGATGTTTGAGTTAAATCGACCAGAACTTGTCGATTTTTACTATAACGCCTATAAGAGCAATTTTCAATGTTCGGAATCTGACTAAAATGAAAAAAAGATTTTCTTGTGGGCCCCACCATTAATGCATTAGAGATAGGCCGGTCGTAGTTTTGCATGAATCGTCGAACACTACCCTGAACTTCGTAGTGGAGCTCGTTTCATTTCTCATAGCATGGGAGATAAAAGGATGGAGTAATTATGCTAGTATCGTGTGAATTTTCATCTCTCTCATGTGATTCAAATGTATGTATTCCTGCATGTACTTCCCATATTTGGGAAGCGATGAGCCTTCTTTGATGATATGAAGAGTCTTAGAGCGATGTTCCAAGTCCCAAACTGTTTAATTTGCCTTGTTCTGTTCGCAGCTTAATGATAAAACACCCGTCATTGCTTTATGTTTTGCAGGAATAACTCTTCACAGACCTTCTCTTCAGGGAAGAATGGGTTAGTACAATATAGTTCTATTTCCAAAAACCAATTCAACGTATGTCTCAATTCATCTAATATTAAATGAAAATTAAGAGAAAAGACTGTGATCTAGTTATGTCATTTTAATGTGATACCGAAAATGATCCATCCAAAATGTGCCTTTTGCAGCGTCGGCTGAGTTTTCGATTGTTTAATTTAACTCGAACAAATAAGCCTCCAAAAGGACTCGGTTCCTATTGAAATGTCAACGCTAGCTAGTACGTTAAAATTAGGATCAACGGGAGTTTTATGTATTTTAGAACAGAAATTTTGCATGAAATGATATAAATGATATAAATGATTGATATGAAATGTTACGGTATATCATTTTTGAAAAGACAACGTAACCCATTTTCTCGCAGAAATTATTAAAACGCGATTTGACGCAGATGCTAACTATCTTATTAGCGTAAATCACTTCATTCATGATTCCCATGGCAATATCAAGAGATCCTAAAGTTTTAATCGACTAATTCTTTTATTATGAAATTCATTTGGGAGGCGCTGTCAAGTAATACACGATATGAATAAATCTGATTATCAGAATCATGTATATCGATGACCGCGGTAGATAGTAGAACATTTAAAGAACAATGACCTGACATACATGCGTGGCGACTGCAAGTGGAAGATTGGTAACTTGACACGATGCTTAACACAGATTGATCGGAACTTCGACACAGTTGTATGCAACAACACGTTATATTTTTTTTGCTGCATTTCCGGTAAATACTTGAATTGCTTTCGCTTGCGCGGTTGATCGTAAGCAATTAAGACAAAAGTGCGTTTTTCACGGCCTTAACTCTATCTTCAACTGATAAATTGAGGAAATCTTTACAATGATGTATTGTATAATATATTGAAGACCAATGCCTGCTTGTGCTATGTGAAGCGCTATTTTTTTTTTGTCAGAGACCTATGACTCTCGCCTTGTAGTTAAGCACGATGTGATTTCGTAGCGTAAAATAAATGAGACAGCTTGCACAAAATGTATTGTGGATGATCCATGTTGCAAATACAAAAAAATGTGATCTTCTTGACCAATGACTATTGCAAAGCTCTATAAAAAGACTACATGTTAATAGAGTAATAGACATAAACTGTATTGTGTATATATATATATATATATATATATATATATATACAATAGACTATATGTATAGTAGCTTGCAATTATTAGACATCAACAAAACTGCTGTTACAGAGCTTATCAGCAACAAAAATCAGGATAAATAATAATAAGGAGTTCATTTATTAGAATTGTAAGCATCCGAACAGATAGCAACATCATTCAATGTGTTATCAAGAACTTGCATTTATCTGAATAATTAATTGCAATTATGTCTGAATTAATTGCATATAATCATTTTAATACTTGTGCATTTAATACCTGTGCTATATTAATACCTGTGTGTTTTATTGACAATTGCATTTTTTGCTACGTATTTTCTGTTTCTTCCGAAATTTGTTAAAACTATTCTACAATGTACTTTTTGTTTCTTGCCTTTTGCTATTTTTATATCTTGTCTTTTTGCTTCTTATCTTTTTTGTTTTATATGGCCCGAGATAAAATTTACTTATTTATTTTTAAAATATTTAGCACTTTGAAAGAAATAAGAAATACAATTAGCAAGAAATATAATTGTTGATAAAACGGTTGTAAAGAAAAAAAAAATAAAAAATAAAAAGCAAGAAACAGGAAACGAAAAGCACAGTAGAATAAGCTTTACTTTTATCTCGATAAAAAACAAAAAACTGAATAAGAAGCAAAAAGATGTAAAAAACAAGAAACAGAAAACAAAAAGCAGAAAAGAAAATAAACACATTGTAAAATAGACTTAACGATAGCGTTTTATGTCATAACGGCACGCTGTCAATGCTTTCCTTCCGAGGTAGTGTATTAGTAATATTTGTAAGCTCCATGAATGACTCTAGTGTAGCGTTGAACGTTTAATTAACATCGCTGAGATTAGATTAACGTTCGAGGGGATTCTGTTCTCGAGTAGCACCAAACTTTTCTCTCTTTAGAATTTCATAGAATAAACATATGTAACGTGTGAATTTTATATTTTATCGTAGTGAATGCAATCTCAATTTCAATCTTTACAATTGAAACTCTTGCCATTAGAATGAATGTAATTCTTGCTTGTATAAGTACCATCTTTAATTTTTCGAAGTTTCTGCAGTTCAACTTGTGTATCTGATTTCATCACAAATGTGTAGAAGGTCGGAGACATCTTGTTACTGGCGACTTTTGATTCTCATGTGCGAAAATAGTTACTATTACAGATAAACATACGCAAGAACATACCATAGAACACACCATATCAACTTGCATCATGTATTGCGATATAGCGCGGCAGGGTATTCCGCTGCAGATGCGTAAGGTTCTAATTGTCGAAGACACTCTTTTTCTCGAATCGACAACAGATATTCAAGGATTCCTTCTTTTATTTAATTAATTTACGCAGTGAACTATTAATAAGCAAGAAACATTTTGGAATATTTCACAATATTGCAGCAACGTTATAACATTGCTACAATGTTATTAATTGCTTACTGGGATTTTTTGATCTAGTTTACATCATTCACTCTGTTTAGCGGCAAATCATCATAGAGATTGCAATTGAGATTGCGTTCTGTTATTCAATACGAAAAATTAAAAATTCGTTGTGTATACTCTAAAAATTTTAATTATTAAAGAGAAAATCTAATTGATATCACAAACTTCGGTACCAACGTTCTCGGGTAGATACCTTTTACTTTTTATCCTCTTTCTGAAAAAAGAAGGTACTGTGTTTGGAATTGATAGTTATTCTTTTATCATATTCGAGATATCACTCAGATAACATTAAATATATTATAAGTATATTATTAAATAATGAATATCCTACTGAGTTTATTTTCAATACTATTAAGTCACGTTTGAAGTCTTTATTTTTCAATAAAAAACCTAATACGATAGTAGAAAATAATGCTGATAATGAACCGATTCTTTGGTTGTTGTTACCATATATTCCAACAATCACGGATGAATTTAAAAGAATCACGAGAAGCTTTAATACTAAATTAGCATTTAAAAACCTGAATAAATTAGATACATCAAAATGCAAAAAGATACTCTCCAAGATATGTAACGAAAAATGCAGTCTACAAGATTAAGTGTAATGATTGTGATGCGACATATGTGAGTCAAACAGGAAGAAAATTGAAGACTAGAATAAATGGACATAAGATTCAGACTAGTATCAGTCGGTGATCACAGAACACAAAATTAATTTTGATCACAATTTTGATTGGGAGAAAATTTGATTGAGAGTCGAAATTCTGGATACGGAACCTCATTTAAACAAAAGATTAATCTTAGAATTCCTTCACATTCAATTATTATTATGCAAAAGAAGTTTAAATCTGCGATCCGACACAGATGGCTTACATCATATTTATTTACCAATATTGTAATAACGATATGTAACAAACTTCTAGTTCTGTATGTAATGTTATGATTGGTTGTTATCTTTTCGACGTATGTAATGATCGATAAGATATATTTAAAAACAATGAGAAAATTAAGGAGTGTGTAAGAGTCAATGGTTTGCAATTAAAATTAGAGTAAATAAAAATAAATATATTATAATGTAAGATATAAAAATTAGATACGGATTATTACACGTTTATGAGTATTACATTTCGGCATCTTTATCGTGCTCTCTTCAGTTAAGTAGCAAATAAAAAATGTGAGAATTACTGTTTTTATGATATTTAAACAAAAATAAACATTTAAAAACAAAGTTTGTCAGTTATGTGTCTAATATATTCTAGCTAACATGTCTATTTTATTCTGTATATGTTTAATATATTTATTATCTACATATACTATAATTTATCTACAAAACTATTATATAATTAACGTATCTATCATGTGTTTAATTATGTAATTGATCTAAAGTTTCAAGACGAATGCTTTGTGCATTGAGGGGAATCGTGAGAATTTTTCTTAGCATTTTATATTGATTATTTAGTGGTTTTTTTGTCATCAAATCTGTCATTTGTTGTTGATTCATTTCTTACAGATAAAGGAGAGATATACAATTGCTAAACAGGACTTCGAAGTGAATCGAAACGTAATTTGATGGAATAAAGGGTTCGAAGTAAAAAAAATTTCTTTTACTTGCGTATCGGTAACGACACTGTTGCTCTCATTTGACCGGCTTATTTGCCATTATTGATATTAAAGAAAAAGTTTGATCAGTTGAGAACAGAATCCCCTTTTAACTCAATCTCCAATCACGTGCCTAAGCTAGAGTTGATCAAGGACCTTGCTAACGCTATTGGCTCCACAGAATTGGTAGCATTTGTATTCATAGCATGAATAACGTATTGGAATGCATTGGAATAAAAATAGGAGCATGTAGAGCATGCGACGAGAACAAATCTCACTTCTTTTTATACTGTTGTCTTCTTCTAACTAACAGTTAATCTATGGTTTTTATAGCCAATCAGCATTAAATACATGCATTAGCGCCACATTTTATACCCATTTTACTCGCTTGTTGGAAAGCACTCTATATAGAGAGACGGTAGTGAATAGCATGAAGTTAAATCGTTGGCGATGCTAAAGACTGTTTTATCGACATTTGCACACAGTGAAAAATCTCCGAATTGGATTCACGGATTGCAAAAGTGTTATTACATAAATTAAACGCACAAACAGGACTTCCGCTGGATTTCATGAGAAAATCGAAAAAAAAGTTATAAAATTCACTTTTGGCTCACACAGTTCACCTCAGGTACATATTTGCTTGATATAAGAATTTTAGAGTTCATATGTTAAAGGTAAGCGTGCAGCGAAGGTCACATTACAGGAACAATAACGAGATTGTAAAATTAAGATTGAAGATCTAAAAGAAAAATATTTTCACTATGTAGAAAATACGTGTATACGGATGTTTTGGGAAGATTGGGTGTCGAAATTCCATGTAGCAGTAGTTGCGCGATCTTGCGATAAATGGTGTTGGTATATGTTAGATAAGAACTTGTGTATGCATTTGTGTAAGACAGCATGATATATAATATAATGGAAGAAATGAATCAAAGATATCAATATTATCGGCTTTAGCACCGCCTTAAATGTTGAGATTAAAAATTTATGTAATAAATAGTGTTGAAGTAAATATTATTTACAAATTAAATGCAATATTATTTAAAAGGTTAACATTATTTGTCACATTTATATAAAGAACCTAATGACATTGATTGTAAACAGTTCATTTTCTAGACAATCTAATAAAAAACTATTTGTACAAAACTGCGACCAATTATATATTTACGTAATGTTTTACCAAAAGTTATATTAGGTGTACAACTTTGCTTCCGCCGTTTTTTTTCCGAAATTCGAGACTTTATTGTAAAAAACTGGTTATACATTTATGATTCAAAGTATTGTCTATCGCTGGCCACTACTTTCTCCCATCTTTCGGGTAGCGTACGAATCTCGCGTCGAAAAAACTGGTCATCTTTTGA
>Ga0157364_1006929_pt1 | contig 11694 bp, 8 predicted proteins | sample AttsexASBM2_FD_111476 | JGI IMG/M metagenome (GOLD analysis project Ga0157364, IMG submission 111476) | Fungus gardens microbial communities from leaf cutter ant in Ribeirão Preto, State of São Paulo, Brazil - Atta sexdens ASBM2 | ecosystem: Host-associated > Fungi > Mycelium > Unclassified ...
CTTGAATCATAGTACAATAGTTAGATTAAGTTATGTTGCAGCAGTGATGGCATTTCATATATACATATTTTTAATTGTAAGCGTGGTGAATCGCTTTTGCCTTTTGAAATTGTTTACTCAATTAATGTAACAAGAAATTCTTATTATTATATATCATGTTTTATATTGTCACGGTTGATGCAATTACGGATATATAACTTATCCATAAATAAATGATTCCCCAATCAAGTTTTGGTTGTCAAAATCGCTCCTAATTACTATATATAGTAATATAGTTGACACATCAAAGTAAATAAATCGTATCAACCACGCACATACCTATCACACATATCTATCATCATAAAGATAACTAGGATGATATTTCTATATTGCTCACAACTAAATATTTTTAGTTATGTAAATTATATTTTTTTCCCTTGTAGCAAATAAAAAAAATGATAGGTGACGTTTTCGTTTGTTGACGTTGTTTAAATGTTTGATAACAGATTAAAAAATTGTGTGTTTAGGAATGTTAAAATTTAAAGCAATATTAAATGACTGACATACCTGACAGATTTTTCCTATGTTAGCTCAGACAAGAATTTACTTTAATCTTTGCTCTTTCATAAAATCGAGCGCGCGCGTATCCTCGATAGGAACGTTGAAAATCTTTTATGATACGCTCTGAAGGGATAAATCTAACACGATATCGAGCGGCAATAAAGTTTATCAAGCGTCAAACAGTTTTAACGATTTAATCGCCTGTCGAAGCGACAACGGTGTTTTTCCGAACTGACATGACTTCCGATAAAGCAGAATTTTCGGTGCAATTTCGCATATTTCGTAAATTAAGTAAGATACATTGTGCAATAGATTTAATTTTTGTTGCTAAAAATGTATGCAATGTTTATTACTTGTTTACTTTAACGTTTAAGACTTTTATTTATATCAAATTATAACATTAGAAGCGTAAAAATACACATGAATAAAAATTCTTACAAAATATATTAAAATGTTTGAATATAAAATATTTATGTACAAAGTTAGTATCGACTTAAATACTAAAAACTCTCCTTTTATTTCATTAATTAATTAATAAATCATTATATATCTAAAAATAAATAATGCATATATAATTAGAAACACAAATAAGCTACTGTCAAATTAATATAGAATTAATGTAGAAATAAATATGATTTAATTCCTTTCTAAAACAAAACGGTAATTTTCAGTATATTTTGTCAATTCTATTAATTACAAATGTTGTTTTATTGAAATATAATTTGCAAGAATTCTTATTATATATTTTCTCGTTTTCTGATGTCATAATTTAACATAGCGGTGAATAGACAAAAGCTTAAACTCAATCGCGCATATATATATAAAAGACATATAAAAAACATAAAATCTTCCACTGCATTGATAATCGCTTTAATTTATTGCATTTCTCTTCATTTTTTTTTATCCGATAAAACGAGATTATGAATTCATTTTTCGTGCGCTTATTCATCATGATAACGGTTGCGAAATTATCGGAAATGTTTGTGTAAATCGACTAATAATTATTAAATTAATGCTAAATTAAATTTAAATACTAATTATTTTAAGAATTATTAGAATAATGAATATTTAAAAGTTGCAAACGCAATTTGAAAGTATAGAATTTTTGGATAAATTAAGTGATATAAATAATAATTGTTTATATAGAGCTTTTCCGAGTAGTCGGTGTATAGTTATGCTGTTACATCCATAAATTAATATGATTCATGACACAATTTAATTATCATGCTACATGCTTGCTCGCTGCTGCAACGCAGCATTGCACTGAAACGAATCAGATGCGAAAGCCAAACATAACAGAATTTAACAGACATGCAACTTGTTAAAGTTGTATCCTAAGAAATGTCACATATACCATGCACACACACACACACACACGCGCGCGCGCGCGCATACACGCACACACACATATTGACAATATATCTCAAAAACCATGGTAAATCCACATCTCGGAAATCACTTTTATAATCAGTTCTATGAAAGTCTAACGATCAATAAAGAAGTTAACGATATAATCATTTAATGTTTAGATTGCAAGGAATAGATTGCGATATTATCTTGAACACATTTCAATATTGTTATATAATTTGCCGCAAAAACGACATATAATTTTGACATTTCATTATGCTTTTAATATATTGTAATTATTCAATAAATTTACAAATGCGATATTATTCGCGATATAATCGCAGAACGATCACATACTATTTTTGTCATAAAATGTAAATTTATATAAATAGTCACAATGATAAATATCATTGTATAGACAATAATACATTTGTTAGATTAGATTCTCAGAATAATGCAGTATCTTGTTCTTTTTTCACAAGAACTCTTTCGCTGGAGTGCATGTAACTAAGAAAAACTCAACTAAGTTTCTTGAGATGATACTCTATATTTCCTGGCAGATGATTCTCTGCGCGTACGCTGGGAAATCGAGATGCAGCGGTTCAGCGTAGTACAGTCCCGCGACTGAATGCGCAAAGTGTAGCTGGTTGTAACACCGAGAGTGTCGCCGTCATCATCGTCGTCGTCGTCATCGTCGTCGTCGTCGTCGAGGGCGTAAGTATCCACGAGCATGACACGAGACGAGATGTTGGACGTCAGGCAAGACCGACAAACCGCATCAATCATATTCACTCACTCGCTCACTCGCATCGTCATACGTTCTCCCTGGAGCACCGACGATGTCCCAGGGCCGCTCCATCTTCGGAAGAAAATTGCTTACTCTCACACTCTACGAATACGGTTCCCGGTAGCGACGCGGGTGTGCGAAAAGCTGTATGACATCCCCGACCTGCGAAAAAAAACAGAAAAAAAACGACAGTCAAGAAAAGTAGGAGGATACAAGAATAAGAGCGTGACGGTGAAATTACGAGGCCATGAAGATGAAATCGACTGCGTGAGAACCGTTTCATCGTTTCATGTGGTTAAGAGAGAGAGAGAGAGAGAGAGAGAGAGAGAGAGAGAGAGAGAGAGAGACATTTTAACTAAATAGTAGATGATCATTGATACTTGTTATTTATTAGATATAATTATTTATCAAAACTTTATACGTTCATAGATTGTAGTACCAAGAAATTTAACTTCATTTTTTTAACATGATAATATAAATTTTAATATAATAAAATGAATATAAAAAAATATGTTATTTCCTTCTACCTTCAAATTATTGTCAAAATTGTCAACTGCTACTTTTATGCATTGAAATCGTCTTTCAGAATATGTGTATATGACAATTATTCATAATAGTTTGAGAGTAATTACTGATTACTGAAAAACTTAAAACTTAAAAAAGTATTTTAACATCATCTACTGACAAAACCAAACAATGATTCCGCCTAATATCTTAAAGATTATATTGTATAAACCTTCTCAGATAATTTGTCAAAGAATGTCTCTCTCACTTTCATAACGAGAGAAAAAAGTTATGATGATTTTTGGCTCGATCATTCTTAACTAGGATTAGCTTTGTTTGTCGTACAAGAAATCACCAGTATTCTGATAGGACGGTGAAATATGACATCGTCTGTTGATCTGCTTTAATCATATGTTGATTTTATGTGTTATCGCAACGAACGTATATACGAACGTATATACCTACGTATATACAAGTTGGCACTACCTTAGCAAACTAGTTCAACAACGCCGGATATACGGCGGGCAGCCGGCTGGCGCCACGAATTTAGTACTTGATTGTCCCGTCGAACAATTGTTTCGCCGGTGGTAAATGCGAGAGAAGAGACCGCGGGTGTCCCTCTCTCTCTCTCTCTCTCTCTCTTTCTTCATTCCTTCCTCTCTTTCTCGCTTTTTCTTCTTCTGTCTGCCTTTATCACATCGGAGCGGAGACGCCACACGGCATACACAGCCATGACTCACTCTCAATCAAGGAGAGAAACATATTAGCGATTGTCTTTACCAATTGGGGATATGTGGGTGATGGTTATCGTTGGCGGAGAGCGATACGTGTAAAATACGTATCGTGAAGCGACGCGTACAATTACCGTGCTTGTGCGCGAGTGTGCATGAATGTGGGCATGATCGCGCTCTTACACGGCGCCGGGACGCAGATGGACCCCTGCGGGTAGACGAACGATCGTTCTACCGTAAGCATGCGCTATCTGGAAACTGGCATCGTAATTGGCAGAAATTGTTCCAATTTAAACCGATTAATCCGAATCCAGAGTAAGAATCCCGGCGCGAGTATCGGCAGATTGGTGATTCGATCAAGAATATTACTTCAAACTTCGAAATGTTTTTCAATATTATATCGCACCCGATTATGAATATATTAAATTACAAATAAATATATTACACAGCAGCATATTAAAAGCGTATTAAAAGTAGTATGTACCTATATGTACAAATATTATGTAATATATAAATATACTATAAATGTTATAATATACAATATATATATATATATATATATATAAAATACTATTTATAGTATAATATATGTAGTAAGATATACTATATTTGCAAAAAATTAATGTAAAAATAATATTTGAAAAAATTGAACAAACATTTTAATTTTTAATTTTTATATTTACATATGTAAAAACTTGGTATCTGCTGTCGCTGTAAAATGATTTTGACATCGTAATATAGATGGATTTCGAAATAACAATAATAACAACAACAATGTGCTAGCATATATAAAGCCTTCTCGCCGACATTTATCTAATCGACCACGCGGTCCTCATCTATGTACGCGATTTAAATCCGCGAAGATCGATGGATCCTCGCGTGAGAAATTCCGGCCAACAATGGCATGGCAGATCGATTAAGCCTCCGCGTGTCATTGATCATAGCAAGATTGCGATTGAATTCACGGTACAAAAACAGTTGTAGTTGCTTTTGCGTGTTCGCGACATAAACAAAGCTTTCGTCGAGTCATGCATCCGAATATCATTTCCCCCGCCACCCCCGATGTGATTATCGGCTCATTAGGTCACTGCATCGCATAAACAATTGAAATGTTATCGTTAATCTGGATTACATTTTTTGGTCAGATATTTTCACTTGCCTTCACTCTTCAATCTTTTAAAAGATTATATAGCAGAATATATAGAATTATTTTCAAAACATGTCATCTATCAAAAATACCTGAAACTCAAAATAACTGTTCATATAGTAAAGAATTCATCTGTATATAACAAAGATTATATGTTGATTATAAAAATTTATTTTATATTTAAATTATATTTAAATTATTACATATTTAAATTATTACATATCTTAAAAAAAAAAAATAGAAAATTCTTGCCTAACATTTCTTACCGAACGTCTACGGTTCTTCACAGTTGTGCTTGCGAGTAGCTTTGTGCGTGTAATTTTCGTGAACCGTCGACGTCAACTCCCGGAAGGATTTGCAGCAGGAGCAGGGAGTTTCCGCCGGATTCGCGATTAGATTTTCATGCGAGGGGATGTCGTGGAGGCGCGTCTTGACTCCGGGATGATGGGAGCAGACATATGGTGTCGCGCGGTAAGTTTTCATCGAGAGAGCACGAATGCGGGAAGAGAAGGGGAGATACGAACTGAACGAGCTGTACGAAAGCTGCAAGGTAGCCCGAGAAAGATGACGAATTAACACGGGACAAACGAGCATGACCATGTACGTGTACGGGGTACGGGCGAGAGGGGTGAGCCCTTGTGCGGAGTTACCACGAGGGGAACCGGGGTGTGTAAACCCCCGTAATATACGGACATATGCACCGACGAACATTGACGAACCCTCGTTGGATCCCAGTGGACTGATATTTAGGGCCGATATTCATTAGCAGTTTTGCGCGGGGTGAAAAGTGCGAGAAAAAAGATGAGAGAGAGAGAGAGAGAGAGAGAGAGAGAGAGAAACAGAAAGAAATAGGATGAAAGAATAGGACGGGGTACGGTGACCTGTCTAACGTTGTAGATGATAACCGTTCCAAAGGGTACTTCGATATCCCATAACGTCATTCCCCTCGCCGATGATCTATGGTTGCGTTTTGATACGCAGGCAGAGAACGGTCCAGATTGAGATATTAAGTACGCGGCGCGACTCGTGAATGCGGGTGACACCGAGATGAGAGTTCAGTTTATTGTTCAGACAGCTGGAGTTCTAACGGCGATTTAAATGGGTAATAAATAAATTGCCTCGTGCGCTCTGAAGATAACAAAATTTATTGGTAATTTTAATTAAAGAGTAACGGCAATTCCTAAAAAATGTAATTATAAAATACGTTATATATGTTATTAATGCGAGAGACTGTAATTGACAAAAGTGGTCCCTTGAAACATACATAATGGAACTTATTATACTTCGATTACAATCCAATCCTATTTATTTTAATAAATTAATTTATTCTAATAAATTAATTTTCAGTTAGTCAGTCAATGAAATCAATTGCGTAATTTATTTCAATGTGCAAATATATTTTGGGAGGAACTAATTTATTTCAATGTGCAAATATATTTTGAGAGGAACTATATATTTAGGTCTTTTTGTCTGATAACAGAGAGAACAAAGATATAGACTGCTAATCCGATAAATTTTAATGATGTTGAAATTGAAATCGTAAAACAATAAAACAAAATAAATTTGTAGATTTGCGAAATCAGTTGCGACGTATCGTGTTCGAAAATGGGCTCGTAAGGCGAACCGGCGAATTTTTACATCAAACATGATCTTAATGAGCGACGCGTATCTTCTCTCTTTCGTTTAATCTAAACTTCGGGATTACGTCAGTGGCTGAACAAGGCAGACGAGAGAGGCATATCCGGTTGGCTTAGATTGACTTGGCGCCAAGCGCTGCGCGTACGACCGCCGGAATTAAATGATTATTGCGTTATACTCGTCGGCTAAAATGGAGAGAAGAACAGCGAAGGACATAGGGCGTACTGAAAGGAAGCATAAGAAAAATATAATATTGACTCTCTCTACTCACTATTGTATTTTTCTAAGTAAAACTTTTTAATACTATACTGAGAAAAAAATATAGTTAATTTTAATAATATTTAGTTCCAACTAAACATTTACTTACAGTAAGTAAATAATTCAATAAAAAAAATGATTGTTAAATCAAATTAACATTTCTTGTATCAAATAAATATATCTTTATATTTAATAAATATTTTATTTTTTATTATTTTATAGTTGGCAATATTCAACTAAATATTTATTAAAATTGACTATATTTTTTTTCAATGTACAAATACATAAAGATAATGAAGATAATAAAGATAATGATCTTTAGGAAAATTATTCAATTCATTTACAAATTTTTAGATATTTGCAATTTGCAGTTTACGAAATTGAATAAATAAATTCAAAATTTGATACTATTCCTTAGACTTTATTTATTTTCTTTATAATTAATTTAAATTGTAAAAACAAATTGTATTCGGGAAACATCAAGTAACAATATAAAGTTCCATATAAAGATATATTCCATAAAGATAATATAATACACAGCGTGAATACTTGACAAGTTTCGACGAAAAACTCATGATCAAAGCCCGCATGTGTTTATGATTCAATGAGATCCATCAGAGACACATGTCCATACAAATTAATTTAAGATGGGCCCCCCCGTTGTCGCAGAAATTAGGAAACCGGGCAAAACAATTAATTTTTATAAATGTACGAACGACGCGGCGCCGTAGGGCGCTTCACAGAAACTTGGCGCCCGGAAAAGCTAATTCTTAACTTAAGGGAAATAAATGAGGATAATTAGAGGCGAGCAAATGAGAGCAATTAAGCTGGCAAGGCCTAGGTGGAGATCCCCGCATTTTTTTTTACTAGACAATTACTTACACAGCTAAAATTATGATAATTTAGTCTGTAAGAATATGTGAGAGATAGTTTTATTTTCTAAGCAGATCAAGTTAATCGAGTATAACCAACTCTTTGCATCGTACTATCCAATTCGCCTTCATTTATTGTAAGACTCTTGGATTTGGTTTTGTTTGCCTTAACTTCCAACATGTGTATCTTCACAACGGAAGCTGGATTTTGGAATCGAGAGAAAACAATAAAAACTCGAATAATAGCGTGGTATGATAATTTCACATTCTCGTTGCTCTCAAATTCGTTCTCTCTCTCTCTCTCTCTCTCTCTCTCTCTCAGAGAGTTGACGCAAAATGCCCAAGGCTGCCACTCACACGACCATGTGCGTGCACCTATCTCTATCTACATGCCATACCTATGTATCTACGGGGTGAGCCAGATCAAACGCAGTTTTGCCAAACGACCGAACCGACCTGCCTCATCTGAATTGATAATAGCGACGTCAGCATATCAAAGACCGAGCGCGATTCACCCGTCGACACACAAGGCCACCCCTCTTCCTTGCATACCCGCAAAGGTTACGCAAAGGTTGCGCGATGTAAGTAGTGCGTTTAAAGATAGAAAGAGAGCGAGATGAGAGAAAGATAAAAGATAGGCAGATTCAAATGTGCTTCTCCGAGAATACGCAGACTCATGGGAACGAGGACATCCCGCTAGGAAAACCTGCCTTCAAGCGAACATTCGAATTTTGGCATCGGCCAGTACATTTTCATCAAAGAAATGAATTTTTGATAGAAAGAACCGGGAGAAATTGAAGGGAAGCATAACAAGTACATTTTAAAGAGCATGTTCTTTTGAAGAATTTCATAAAGTGACTTTAAAATATAAATTTATAAGAATATTTGAATTTAACGGACTGAAAGATCTTTTATCATATATGAGACAAAGGAGACTAGTTATTAAATATTTATTTTTATAATCTTAAAAAAAAATAGATATTTTAAATAATGAAAATATATCGATTATTAGTTTACTTCCTAGAATTTTTAATGATATTATTATACTCATTTCTGATAATTTCTCACAGGATACACATGGATACATTTCGAAGAAAATCTTTAACCGCAAAAAAGCGCATAATCGGCGAGACTTCCTACGAATTTAAAACTTTTCCAATTATTTCCGGCGCACAGAGATTCTCTGAGTCCAGCAAAACACTCGGTGCAGTTCCCCCATTGCCCTGCCGCGCTACCCTCTCCACGTCCCGGATAAGAAATTTAATTAAAACCATGGAAAAACAAGAGAAGTACCACAGGGAGTTAAATGAATTCGAGCGGATGACAGAGGAAGGAGCACGTGAACAAGGTGAACCGCTGCCATAGTATGGTGGAAGTATAGGCACTTTCTCTACAGCGAACGGAAGAACACCCCACCTTCTTCTAGACTAATCAGAGACCGAGAACTAATTAAATTAGCGATCATGGCGTTGGATGGGGCAGACTTCGTAGATAAACGTATCCCCGCCTCGTCTTCGCTGCTCGGCGATCCGGCTCGAATCCCTGGTGTAATGCAGTACGTACCCCCGTTGGGCATAACCGCACCCCTATTTGCCACTCACTACCCCTGATTAGGTGGACTTCCTGTCCACGAGTCGTCGCGACGAGTTGTACGCGCGCGATCATGTACGCCGTCGACGGCTGACCGTCGCGTACACAGCGACGTTTATTCATATAACGCGCGTCTACGTTCGATCCGTCGCTCGTCCGGGGGTTAATGATTGGGCTTGATTGCTTGGTAAACATGGGCGAGCCTCAAATCAACCATCCGTCTCCGTGCCACTGACCCACCCCTTCGTCGCAACGACTTCCTCCGTGATGCTTCATGTTCTAGCCTGAGAAGTGTTTGAACTTCAGCGGATTTGGGGGTGAAATTATTTCTGAGAAACGCTAATGAGATATTGTCACGTACCAATTATCCATACTCCCTGTGTTGTTACAATTACATTTTTCTCTCTTTAAAAAGAATATTTAAATATTTTAATAATTATAATTTTAATAATATAGGAGAAAATTAATTACAAGATTTAATTGCTATAGTAAAATTATCGTAATTTGTATTCGTTTTAAATGTTATCATTATCATCAAGAACGAGAAGTTGAGCGAACATGACGCCATGCCAAACGTAATCATTTCCTAAGCGAGTTTCAACAAGTGTGACCGATGGGGAAGAAGATATGGACGAAAACAACAGCGACGACGACGATGACGCTGATGACGAGGATGAGTCAGAGTCGAGATTGAGAATAGCGCCGGGGTCAACTGACGAAGGAAGTCCGACTTGACCGGCATCGTTTGACCCTCGAGATTAGTCGATCGTGCAGCGGCAACGACCCATTGATCTGCGATCAATCGGATTCATTGACGCGACGCGAAACGCGACGAAAACGAAGATTTCAAAGACACTCAAAGGTATTTATTGGAATAATATTTAATCTCTTTCCTTTATTACAATGAGTTATTTGTGTCCCGGATCAATTTTCATTACTTTAACAAATATATAAAAATTATGAAGTGATCCTTACATATATGTATATAAACGTCTTTAGAAAGTATTTATAAGGTCATGTACAAAAATTGTATATAAATGTTATAACTAATTACTTGATGCTCTTAGTTTTTCGAAGATAAGAAATGTGCAGGACGCGATTGACTCAATCGGGTACAGTAAAGGATTAAATAAATAAAATTTTTTGTATGTGTGTAGCATAATTTATACTATATCATCTTATAAAATAATATAAAATGAAAACCTTTGGGACGTTTCTTAAAAGGCGAAGCCGGAGTAGGGAAATCCAAGTGAATCAACATTGCCAAGAATCAGCGATTTTGCGCGCACCGTGAAGTAAATCTCAAATCTCCAGGTTGCGTTATGGCCGCGTCGGGACCGAAGCTTTTAGCGGCTCAGGTGGCACTGTCGCCCGATAATATAACATTATTTTAGTGGAGGTGTTCTGCCACGAAACCAGCAGAGATTGTAACTAGCCGGATTCCGAACTGTCCCGACAGACAGCAACACAGATAAACAACGATTTTCTTATCAGCCAATCAAGAGCTAGAGATCTTTTGAATTATTCACCAATGTCAGTAAATTATATAATTATATTTTTTCAGTATTCCTTAGCTAAATTCTAATATCGATATTTTTAACAAGGTCGATTTGGAATCATTTTTACATGGCATAAATGTACGATTTTAGATAAGACGAGAAAATATTATAATTATTTGGAATATAATTTTATTTGCGTAAATTATGTATTGAAGAACAAAGAAATACAGAAAGTATGAAAAAAATCTAGATATAGCGAAAAATATAAAAAAAATAGAGAAACAGAATAAGTTATAAACAATAAATGATATTAGATCGATGTAAATATATAACTAAATAAAAAAATACTCGTTTAGTCTCAGTTAAATCTCAATATTTAACAACATTTTGATATAAATTTATGTGCATATCCAGCTCTATAAATCGATACAATTTACAGAACTGGATATATAAAATATATGGCATTCCATTAAAAAAAATAAAATTCACTTTGAAATGTCCCCAATGCGTCCGTAAAATAATTATTTTCATTATGTGATCCCTCTTTGTATTGAACATAAATAAAATTTTTCCGTATGTCTTCAAATTTCGCTAATAATTAAATTGATCACTTTATACTCTGTATCACCCTGTATTGTATATATGTGTGTGTGTGTGTGTGTGTGTGTATATATATATATATATATATATATATATATATATATATATATATATATATATATTTTTTTTTTTTTTTTTTTTATAATAAATAAATATATATAAAATTAATAATAAAAAAAAA
>Ga0157364_1006930_pt1 | contig 11694 bp, 1 predicted proteins | sample AttsexASBM2_FD_111476 | JGI IMG/M metagenome (GOLD analysis project Ga0157364, IMG submission 111476) | Fungus gardens microbial communities from leaf cutter ant in Ribeirão Preto, State of São Paulo, Brazil - Atta sexdens ASBM2 | ecosystem: Host-associated > Fungi > Mycelium > Unclassified ...
CACGCCCACATTCAAGAAAAATCTCTCAACGAACTTACAGCGGTTTTGTATGTCGAAGCTGTCATAGTTGCTGCCATAGCCGAGACGATTTTTATAGAAATTGATATGTATGTACATCACACTGTAAATAGGGACATGTAATGTACAGATAAATAAGCGAGAAAGAAAGAAGGGGACGCGCGTAACGAGACTTAAATCAGAAACGGTCGGAGATTGTAGCTGGAGGGTTGTCCTTCGTGCCATAGAATCGATTTTGCAATTGTGCGGGAAAACGGGAGAGCGCGCGTCTATCGAGCCAGCGAAAATTCTCCCTCGTGAATGATCATAAGGATTAGTATGTAATAAACAGAGCTCGGATTTTTCTTCCTTTTAAAGCGCATAAAACGAGTGCTTTATCTCGCCGGTGATGCGCAATCTTGTTTATCACATGTGCTTTCTTAGTTGGCTATTGATCGCAAAGATTGTACAATGATAGGGTCGCACCGTTCAGAGCAATCGGAACATCACGAAAAAGTTGGTGTATCTGAAAGTAATTTAACGAAACTGATTGAAATGTCTAATTCCGAATTTAATTACATTTGGAATCCAGTGATTAAACGTCCAGTGGGACTTAAATATATAGATATATTTTCTTTTTTAAAAAGCTTTTTAGAAAGCTTTTAATGAATTTTCTTTAGAGAAAACTTAATTTTATTTCTCTAGAAAAATATAGAATTTTATTTTTTACATTTCTTACAATTTTATAATTTTTATAATTATATATTATGTTTTAGAAGTAGAATTAGAAAAACGCTCGCACGGAATACGGGAATATGCGGGTTTGAATACCGATTGAGATAATATAATTCGCAATGAAATGATTTACTGGTTATCAAATTTATTAGCTTAAGATTATTAATATCCTTTTAAATACCTATGAATATCAATGTTATTTTTGTGTCAATTTGTTTATGATATTATTCCAGTTTTATTAAAATTGCATTTTAAGACCGAAAATTAAATTCAGCAGATTGGATATAAATTCACCGAATTATTTGGGTACTAAAAATTCAGCATGGTCTTAAAAATTACTTTATTTAATATTTTTTATTATTATATAATATTTTTCTTATGTATATAATTTTATGTTTCTTTATATTTTCTGATTTTGAGCAATAATATATTTATCTACTTACGAAAATAGAAAATGAGTCAAGATTTCATTTCACATAATGAAAAATTACGATAGATTGCGTATCACGGGGCTCACACTGTTATTATTTGTATCGTGCAAGCCGTATTAATGTAATTTCGCTCAACTGCTCATAGTGTACGATAAATCTGAGCTCCATTCTCGTTGTTTGTTTGTACGTCGTTCGGTAAGTCGTAATCTCCTGAACTCACACACGATGTCGTTATGACGAATCGATCTCGCGAGCATCCGGCGACGCGGAGTCGCATTTTCGACACATCAGTGAGATCATTAACGCAATAACGCCCGCACTGGTCGTTATCTTTAAGGACTAGACTATCAGTTAGGTAATACGTCGAAGTCATCAGAACATCGTCAATGACATAATTTGATACGATCTCACACGATCTCACGCGAGATCGCGATCATCAGGGACATATATCATATGCGAATTGATTTTTCGTCGCTGTCCGCTGAGACGAAAAGTATATGCGAACCTGAATATAACTCGTGCGAGAAGATACGCTTATTCGCATATAAAAACACATACAAACATACACATATTAAACATATTTTTTTATATAAACATTAATATTTCTTTCATATACCTGTGTATTTTCACATGAGGATTATAATTGATACAGTCGGTGTTTCATTTTCATATCTTTGAAAAAAAAATTAAAATCTTTTGCGAGAAGGAAGTTTCGTTGGATCAATGTACATGTCTCTTTACCTCTGATATATATTTTTCATTAACAATTTTATGAGATATCTTTTTTATTCAGTCATTCATCTTTTTTTTAATTTTCTCATTCTCTTGTACAAATGATTATGGCAAATGGATTACTTTGGCGAGTGAATATCACTGAAAAGAATTATTTTTTTCTTCTACTAATTTATTAATTTACAATTACTTTCAATTTTACAATTAATTTCACAATTATTTGTTTGTTTGTTTTATTAATCAAGCCTCGATTATTAAATTATGATAATGATCTGAATTGGACGAAGATTAGTCAATTTATTTGAATAAGTTTAATAATTAATGTATGTTTTAATTTATTACCTCTATATTTGTTTTTAGTACAGCTCGCGTAGAGAAATATTGAATTTAAAGACTCGAAACTAGCAATATCACATCGATAGAAGGGCAACTCGATTTCCGCAAATCGATGATTCGAATCGTAACTGTATGACCGAACGTGTAATCGAGTACCGATAGTAAATACAATTCCCAAGAAATATCATCACACGACTACACTCAACGAGATTCAAAAAATGGAAAACGAGTTCCTTCGCGGTCGAGATACAATTACGTAGTTTTGTGGGGATGTACATTTTTTTTTTTAATTAGTCCGCACGTTAATTAAGGTTTACATAACACAACAAAGCTGTGGAGAGGCCACCATCCGGAAGAAAATTCTCTCATCAGCGAGAATGATTCTTTTTTCATTATTATTCTTCCACTTCCCGCAAAGAGGGGCTGCCTCGTGAGCCCCTCGGTTTTCTTTTGTGCGGTAACCCCTGCGGAATTTCAGGCGACAGCGCCTTGTATTTATGCAAATAATGTCATGTAACATTTATGCGTCTCTCGAGGCGCTGGAAACTCGGAAACACTTGCCATTCTCGCTTTTATTTTAGTGTCTTTCTTATTCTTACGTCGTTATTTTCATCCTTTTATTCTCGTTAAGAAAGACATACTAATAATTGATCCTTAATTTGTCCGAAGTTCTTCGTATGTTTTGCCAGAGATAGTACCAGAATACATACATGCTCCATTAATAATATATCGCGTGTTATACATAAAGATACCGCTGATATATTTCAGCGGCAGAGCGATCGATGTCGCTTTAAAGTTCGTCCCGCTCTAGGGACGCGTTATAGTTATATATCGTCGTGTGTTGCATTTAATATTTCGTTGCTGCGAAATCAGGAAAATAATTTCACTTGAGGAATCATTTTGCGTTTCTTCTTAGCATTGGCAGATTCAGAACTTTTCAAAGAGGGCCTAATTGACCCTTGCCGCAAGCGATATTTTTTTAAGGTCAAATGTAGAAGGACAGAATATTAAATTATTATTTAAATTATTATATTGGAAAAGTACTATTTAAATGTATAATTCATAAAACGTTTTATTTAAAATGAATATGAAAGAAGAATAATATAATGGAATCTATAATATTTTATATCTAGGAATTTCTTTTTTTATTAAATTAAAAATATATGTTTAAAATATTAAAATTAAGCATTTTGGAGAAATATTAAAAATATATTACATTTTTGTTATAAATACTTTTAAAGAATGAAACTCCAAGAAGAAAGGCATGACCCGTGGGTCTGTCAATGCTATTTAATGGCAAGATAACGGTGATCTGATAACGCGCTTATCCATCAGTATTTACTTGACAAGATGCAAATCGCACAAGCATCGTCGTTGCTAAAATGCAAATTAGATTTGTGTGTAATATGTTATAAGAAGTGCCGTTTATATAGTTTTTCACGCTTGCTATTTTCCGAGCTGTACGATCGCGCGTACCGATTTTCTTTCGCCTGCTGAATTCGTCAACGATCTATCTTTTTACGCGTCCAGAACGCCACGTTACCGCAAACTCCCTCATTATCATAGCGACGCTCGCGTTTTATTTATTCTCATACTCCATCGCGTTCGTCTAGCGGGATGAATGATTTATACCAAAGACGCTTCATTAAGGGCGATCGATCGATCAGTGGTTGAAAAGCCGACGGGTAAAGCGGCGGATACACATGGTCCTTTTCATTGCGAATTGACTGGCATCTGTAGAAGGCAAGCAATATTTCGTTAGAAACAAGATTTATTCATGTATAAATGTGTGTTATATAAAATGTGTATAATACTGTGATGGTACATTACTGACAAAATGTTAAAATAGTGCGGATGGAACAAGCGTTTATCATACAAACATTTGTTCCGCACTACCACTACTCTTCATTATTTTGTGCGTTATCTCTGTTAATGTCATTATGCATCAAAAAATTTTGCATGTACTGACAATGCCATGTTGCCAAGTAATAGACGAAATTGTATTTTAATTTTCGAAATGAAATGAAATTTCAAAAGACTTAGGTTTCTTGTTCTTTGGTTTTTCATCGGTTTTGCTTTTAATTAAGGAACGAAGCCATGAAAGCATTAGGAAATCCGCGAACTTCACTCAACGGTCTTGCAAAATTTTGTCGTGCGTTCTTATCACGCCCCTTTACCTCGTTCGGTATTAATTAGTCTATTCTCGTTGAAGCAACTTGTTCGGAGTGCCTGATATTACGAGAAGCGTCCGTAAATACCGTACGTACTCGAAATCCTGTTATGCTAACTCGCGTATTATACACAATCCTTCGCGACAGATTTGCGTGCAGAATTGTCGGTTTAATAGCGCACATGAGTTTAAATTAATTTGTGCGAATGTTGATTTAAATTTTTTGAAAAAAATCAGATAATCCATGACAGTGTAACATAGAAAGTGCGGGCAAAACGCATAATTTCTTTTCGAATAGATGCTCATTACGAAAAATCGCTATGTAGAATATGTTATTTCAAAGATCTCCCGATTCGCCATTCGAAACATTTTATATTTCAAATTGCTACTTGATACACATTTATATATAATTGTGTTTCACGCGCTCTTATTTTAGGTGACAAAGTGGCTCGTGTACGTACCATAACGTTGTTTCACGTTAAATAACGTAAAATGTTTTGTATGCATACGGATGGGAGCGATATGGTGACAGTATGCGTGTAATTAAAACAGGAAGGGATAGAGAGAAAGAGACAGAGAGAATGTTATCATATTAAGACGTTTTTATTGTAAGTATAATTTGTAAGCACACCTGTAAATATCACTGTACTATAAATAATTATGTACCCGTCGGTTCGATTCTTTTCCGACTGCGAATCGCACGTTTTTACACATTAATCGAGGAACACGCGTTGATTTGAGCGGCGACTTATTAAATTGTTACTATAATAAAAATGATAGACACGACGCGTATGCGCACATGTAAGTGTGAATTAATATTTTGTTATAAAATACAAGCGAGCGGAGCCTCCCGTTCGCGTATATAGATTGTCGCCGCAGAGGAAGTTTAGGCCACGCATCATCTGTTAACGTCTGGAGCGACTCCGGTTCTCGGAAGGTACGATTAATGTTTTCAATTTGTGTAACTGTCCCTTGGATATAATTTACAATTATAATAAATAATTTATGGAAAACGCAGCCCGCAATATATTTATTAACTCGATTTGGTTATTCTATCTGCAGGAGGAATCTTCACATTTTTTAGTGAGTTTTACATTTTCGAAATAATGAAAGTTGAACGAAAAAGCGTAGCACGCAAGGGAGAACGATAAATGGGGCTAAGAAATAAGTTTTATCGGCTTGGCCTTTATTATACATATATTTGCCTCGTATTTTGCGAGTTATCTTACCTAATGGAATCTTATTATGCTAAGAAAGCAGTTACAAGAAAGAAGTTTCTTCAATTCTATTTCAAAGAATTACAATTTTTTGGGTGAAAATTATATTGTTATTTGTTTTAAGTTTTACAATCTTTTTATGAAAGAATTTAATAATTTGAATATTTATGTCCTTTAAATGTAAAATAATATTTTTTCAATGTACGTAATTTCTAGTGAAATATTTACGTTTAAGTGTAATTCATAAATTTTCTTTCATTCACAATCTGTCTGGGTTTTTTCTATAAATATATATAATATATACAATAATTTAATATAATAAATCAAGAATTAAAAAATATATAGACAAAATGGATAATTTTTTAAACAAACAACTGTTTTTTTTTTTAATTGATGATTTATCTCATTATTCTATTCATAAAAATCAAGTAACATTATAAAAAAAGGTTAATAATTTATGAGATATTTAATATTTCATGTCAATATATGCCAGAATAAAGTATAAAAATATCTCGTAAATTATTCTTTAACATATTTTAATACTTTTGTAGAATGATTAGAGGAATCATATTATGTAAAAAGATCATGTGAAGAGCAGATTTCCAAAATGCGTTTTATTCAAAATTTCATTTTTTTTTTTTAGTTAGAAATGTTTAGTGTATTGAAAGTCTTATAAGCTACTCTGAGATATTCAGAAAACATTTTTTCATCATTAATTTATATGCTAAAAAAAATATAGGCATTTTGAAATGCATTATGTTTTTTAACTAGAAATAAACAAAATGCATTTATTTAATTGTTTTTAGCAATTGTTTAGCAATTTTGTCTAATATTTCACATTCTACTGATTAATATATTGTTATTTTTTGTAAAGTACGTAATTTTCTTGCGTTTCTTTCTCATTTTCTATAAATTACAAATTTTGGACAAAATGCATTTTGAAAGTCTGTTCCTCATGTAATTCCATTTAAAAAGTGGAGGTGACTTTCATATCTTTTTGCGTTTCCATCTAGAAAATACATGACCAAAAAATGTCTCTCTCGAAATCGTTCCATTTTTTGTCTGTGAAACGTTTTTCCATATCTTCCATATTTTTTAAATTATTCACTTGTCACACTTTATGTGGACCATACATCTTCTTTTATTTACAATTTGTCTAGATTTTCTCTAAATAATCGCGTTCCAAATTCTTGACTGATTTATGTTTAAGTGTAAAGTGATACAATATGCATAGCGATAACAACATGGTGCAGCTTAATGCACCAAGTTACGAGTAACATACATCCTCAGTTACATACAATTAAATTAGCATCTAAATAACCACGTGCACATACATATTATTGATTAAGGATTTAGCACATTTAATTACGGGCGATACGTCGTAGCGATCCGTGCTCTTTAATTGCCTCCGCGAAACATGGATTAGCAACCATAATCGTAATAATGTGCGAGGCGGGATGATAACGGGTGAACGCGTTGCACGTGGAGTTAGACTGCCCTTGCGGGAATACTGCCGCATAATAAACTGAACTGGTAGCTTGAGCTTTAAACTTGTTTCGATATTACACATTAATTGCTTACAAATTGTCAGATAATTATGTGTGAAAGTCACCATTGTATTTCGTTAAAGCATCTGCTGAAACTTCTGCAGGTTTGCGAGATACTTTTTTCTTGCTCGTTTCATGCTGCGTTTAGATCTGGAGTAAATTTAATTGTGTCGGAAAATTTAATTGATCGAGTATTTGTATGCTCCGTTCAATTTTTTGTTCCTTTAAAATTTCCCAATGAATCAATGTGAATTTTGTTACGCATATCTGTGCAATGTGTAAAGAATGTTTTATTTGAATTATTTTATTTGATTTTTCTTCACCTAACGAATCTGAAAACGTTTGCTTTTATTGTTGTTTCTTGTTACTTTAGATAGCTCGATTGTATATTATTGTTGTTGCAGTTATTGAACTATAGTAACGATATTTTTATTGATTAATGTAATAGATAGTGTGAAAAAAGCATTTTTTCTAGTTTCTAGTAATTAATATCGCAATTATATAATTAGTGGGTGATATTTTTTGCGGATTGATCGCGTCAAATATTTGTTCCCTATATGACCGATAATGAAGTTTGAACAATGAAACATTTGTATGATTAATTAGCGACCTGATAAGTTGACCTACCAATTTACATGCAGCTAAAAAGTTAATTAAAAGTTAACACACATTTCTCTTTGATCAGAACGTACAATAATGACTGTTTGTATTCAATGTAAGTCATTCAAAATTTGAAAATAATAATTAGAAAATAGATCACTTTTTAAATAGAATTATAATTTATATTACACTAAATATTAATTAAAATGTATACAGATGCGTTCTCTATTTTTCTCAATTTTCTGATTGAAATTTGTTGATATTGCGGTCAGAGCTTAATCGTTTTCCATTTATTTTGCAGCAAATACGTATCAATAAAAATTTAGGGCACAAAAAAATCGCAAGTTCCAGAGAGAAAAAATTCTTAACTGCAGTGCCATTTTTTTTTTTCAAAACGTGACGTGAAACGTAATGTGATTGATGCCGTCACGCATGACAATGCTCTCTCGCGCACGAAGCCATAAAACGTGGAATATAACGCAATTATGCTCTAGATAGTCTAGGTTGCAGATATGAAAAATGCACGTGTAGTCGCTATATTACGTTTACAGGTTCGTAAATGCATATCTGCACACGACACAATTGAGGACTCAAAGCACATACAGTTTGACAAGTTACACGTGATTCCGCATTATTTTTATGGAAAATACGTATTACAGTGCGCGTATATAATTTGAATTAAAAATTTTTTTTAATCCGATTAATATTTATATCGGGTATTAAATATAATACTAAAAAATATATTTATTTTATTACGAATAATTTGTTTATCAAGTCTGAGATCGATTTAAACTCTGTGTTAATGCATATTTTATTGATAATCAAATATAGCATGAATGCAAGTAAAGCTTTTATAAAAATAAATACGACAAAACAGAACACGATCTGATATATTAGTAATTTTTTCTGGCGTCACATAGTCTGATGCAGACAAAACGATCATTATGTTATCTCGAAATCGAGTAATTTCCTCGGCCACGTGTCGCACATTCAATATCAGTTTATTATCACAACGATGAAGAAAAGTTGTAAGTTTTTTGTTTTCTTGAAATTTTTAATTTAATTATATCATTGAGGTTTCAACATCTGTGCAAATATACGAAGTTTCGAGAGATAATTATAACAGTATTTCTCTATATTTCTCAAAAATATTTTTCTATTTTTAAATAAAGATGAATTAAAAGAGAAAATGTATATATAAAAATATTTGTAAAAATATTTAAATTATCTCTGGTAAAATTATAAAATTTCAATATACACAGAAAAATAATAGGATTTATGGAGTATAGGAATGAGAGATTATGATGATGTCGAATAAAGTAATAGATGTACATAACAATTATAAATTAAAGGACTCGGGATAGAGAACTTTTCAACATGATAAATCTGTTCTCATGGGCGAATGATGGATCACGCTATATTCGATGAATTAATTTTAGAGACGTTATCAATGCATCCATTTTGAATTAATTAAAAAGCTAGACTGCAATCGTGATCCCGTCGCGAGATCAAAGATGTAATTTCGATGAAAAGTGATACGAAATCGGCGAGCGTTCTATGATGAATGATTCAAGAGCGCCGGGGTGCGGCGCACAGCAGTTGCAGACTCTCAATGTGCGACAATTTTTCTCCCTTCGTTTCCCGTTGATTGCTTTTCCGTTTATATAGATAGCGACTGCCTCATTCCAGCTCTTCGTGTCAATTGTAAGAAACGGCAAAATGTCGTTGAAGCTCCTTTCCTCACGACGGGACTCGCTTGCCGTCGTGCGAAACTACGTGACGACGACAGCTTTCCTACGGTTGCAATAGAAATATCACCAGAGTGGCATTCAGCGACGGTGCAATAACGCGAGCCACGTAAGTATATATTTGCCGACGCGGGCACAATAAATAATTTAAAATCGTCGAATCAGTGACCTACATTTCACATGAGTTCTACAGCGCGATTAAATCGCGCGTACACGACCCATATGATGTATAAAATGATATTGCGCTTGTCCTAACAATTGCATGTGTCGATAATGCGTGTTCATTCTCGCATAAATGATGAAGCTGAAAAGAATGATAAAACGTTCCATCGTGTAATTGATTAGGATAAGAAAAATAGAATATCAGAGAAAATCAGAGAAATCGAAACTCGACATGCACTTTCGATCTAAAGCATTGCTTATATGTCCCGAATAATTCGATAGGGATGAGTGGAAAGAAATCGCGATAATACGACAAATGCGAAAACAGTACTATTGCAATATATTAGAGTTATAATGATAACCTCTCATTTCTTGAATCTGGTGACAGTCTGATATGACGCTTAGTATTACATTATACGTACATTATAGAACGCACATCGTTTTATAAAAGGTAAATACTACATTACATATTTTCGATGATTTTGATATACTGCGAAATTAATAATTCTTTTTTTGCTGAAATATCTCAAAATTTAGCTGGATTCAGATATGAAAATAATTGTTTGGACCATCAAAATAATTAGGACGTTTAAACTGGTTGCTAGAATATTAAACTGTTTGCAGTAGTTATCAACGTTTAAGCATTCTGTATAATTATTTTAATAGCTCAATAAAATTATTTTCAGATTTGTATTTAGATAAATTTTTAAATACTTTAGCAAATCTATTTTTCCGTGTAGGAGAGAATGAGGGAATTGCGGATATCTATAAATAAAATGTTAAATAAAATCGATGATTATTTATCAATTATAGAAGTTTTTATTCAGAAGATATTCGCTTTAAATTACAATAACTAACTTTTATATATTATTAATATAAACAATAATTTTAAACAAAAAATCAATTATTTTGCGGCGAATATTTCCACACGGCAAGAGAGAATTTTGTTTTTAATTTAAAATTATACTTTACTTGTTTCTATATTTATATGATAATGGTATAATAAATGATATAAATGTTAATTAACGATATAATAAATGATATAAATGTTAATTATTGTAATTTAAAGCTAAATAACTGGAGTATCTCTACTGAATAAAGACTTCTATTAATCGCAGTTTTCTCATTCTCTCCTAATTATTTGCACATTTATGTTTAATAATTACAGGAGTTATTTTGCAATGAGAAGAACTCAGTATTTTGCAATGAGAAGAACTTGGGCTATGAGAACGTTTCAAATATTATTTGTATCGGGCATTCAGGCAAGTGCAGAGTTAGCGTAATATTTTATGAAACACTTGACCTCTCGATCCGTGCTCCATTCCGTTGCATCGTCTACATTCCATTTAATTCTGCTTAAATTTCTATTATATTATATTTAATAACTTTTTATTAAATATTCGTGTCAAATAGCTTAGAAAATTTTACTTAGATTTTATTAGCATATAAAAGCTATCTCTGCTGAGATATATGCAAAGATAAAATCTCATATAATAAAATGTATAACTTATTATGCGTCAAGTTTTCTACTTTATTTACTATGACGTCAGTTTACTCTACGAGTAGCACTTTTTCACTAACTGACGATTTAAACCCCGCCGATCCAATTTTAAACGAAATTTCCGATGGTCAAAGTTGCGAGGCGATAAAACTTCCAATGGCTCTCGAATGAAATTTTATTCGTTGCGTTAGATTGGTTAAACATTCAAAGATTTTATTTTATCTGCGGACTCTGCAGGATCAAACAGGACGAAGTTCTTGAGTTAAACCGAAAGCTATGGTGCGCACCTGGCATGTCCCACTTGCAAAGTTTACATGGACTGAAAAGCAGATGTTTTCATAACTCAGCAAAAAGATGATGTACAGCAATGAATAATGAAAACAGTATAAGACAAATTTGAAGAGTACACGAAGCGTTTTAATTAAAATCAAATTTAGTATATGAGAAAATATATGAGAAACATACAGTATGTAAAAATTAATGCATGAGAATATACATATACAATACGCTTATAATAC
>Ga0157364_1006931_pt1 | contig 11694 bp, 2 predicted proteins | sample AttsexASBM2_FD_111476 | JGI IMG/M metagenome (GOLD analysis project Ga0157364, IMG submission 111476) | Fungus gardens microbial communities from leaf cutter ant in Ribeirão Preto, State of São Paulo, Brazil - Atta sexdens ASBM2 | ecosystem: Host-associated > Fungi > Mycelium > Unclassified ...
ATTATGAAAATTTTTATGAAAATTTATTTCACTTTTATATAGTATAAGATATTCCATAAGTGTTAATGTTTTTATACAAGTTTTTTTTATACAATATAAAATGCCTTCCGTCTTCGCTACTGTCGCTAATAGAAAAAAATAGCGGCTTTACTTACTTTATTACTTACTTTGCACAATGATTTTTTAAAAACCACCAATACCGATTCATATTTCATATTATTCCTTGTGATATCAAGTTTTATGTCTTATTGTTTCAAAAAATTGTTAAGAAAAAACTTTTTTACAGTAAATAAAGACTTTCGAATACAAGCTTTTTCTATAAGTTTCAGAAAAATCTAAAGAAAATGGATTTTTTCAGAGAATGTCTTTAAAAATTAAAAAGTTGATTAAAAATACTTTATTTTCATATAATATACGTATTTATATAAATAATACGATATCAGATAAAGAGAACTCTGAATAAATTTAATATATAAGTAACCGTTCATTTATCGTAGACAGTTATGTGATTTCATTTTCAGGTAAATGGTGGAATACGGTTGATTGTTATGATGCGACTCAGGAAAATAGTGAGTACGGAAAAATAAATTGTTCAAATTCTGTTGAAAATAAAACCTGTCATCATACCACGCCGGTAGAAGAGTATTGGGAGTAAGTAAATTATTATTAAAAAATGCTACAAAATATAAAACGCTTATAAAATATTGCTTATAACAAAGGAAAATGAAGAAAACACTCAATCTTATTTAATTTTTTTTTAAATAAACTTTCAAACTAAGGAACTTTTCAAACTCGAAAACTTTGAAAATTTTGATATGGTATATGTATATATGCGTCAGATTTATATTCCCTTATGAGTCAGGCTATGATATAAGATGAATATTAGGGGATTCGCATGGTTACTACAAGAAATGCAACATTGATTTTCTTAAATCAGGTCATACCAGAGTTCTCCCTCGTGTATAAATTTGTTTACGTAATGTATAATTTCGGTATATAATAATAATAATACTAGCAATATATATACATACGTGTATCACATTTTTTGCAATTTAATCAACTTAATATAACAGGTATCATCAGATTAGATATCCCTCATAAAATAAATCAAGCAAAATAAAAAATCGCAACATGAAAATGCAATTTTCGCTCGTATATTACTATCATATAACATGCACAATTCTAATTTAATCTGATATTTATGCTCACGTCTATTATTTATGTTTAAATCTAGATACTATTTATATTTATAGTCAATTTTCTTTTTAGAAGCATTCTGTAAAATAATGTTTGCGATATTTTATACAATTATAGTCATGTTACATCAAATTTATTTATTGGCAAACATTGAATTAACAGAATGGCGTTGAATTTTCAGTCGACGAGTCCTCGGCATTACATCCGGCATCGAGAGCATCGGCAAGATCCAGTGGGAGCTGTTAGGCTGCCTGATTATCGGCTGGCTGCTCGTTTACTTTATCATCCGTCGCGGTCTTCATCAGAGCGGTAAGATCATCTGGTTTTCAGCCTTGTTCCCGTACGTGGTGCTTTTCATTCTTTTGGGAAGAGCGGTGACGTTGGAGGGTTCCTACGACGGTTTGCTTTACTACGTGACGCCACGATGGGAGGAGTTGCTCAATCCTGGACCGTGGATAGACGGCGCTACCCAGATCTTCTTCGCGTACAGCATCGGCACCGGTGCTCTGCCCGCTTTGGGATCATACAACAAGTTCCATCATAATTGTTATAGGTAAGCGATTATGTTCCACCTGATCTGGCTGGACACTGACAAAACGTCTCGCTTTCACAGTGTTAAAGTTTGATAATAGATTTTGCTTATTTGACAAGACGTCTCGTTCCCATAGCATTAAATTTTGATAATAAATTTTGCCAGAGTTGGATAGTACTAGAAGTTAAAAAAATAAAAGTTAGGTTAAAAGTTAATTAATTTTAACTTAACTACGTTTTAGACTCTTAACTTTTTAACTTTATTTAATTACATTTTATCGTTTTTACTATTAATTTTTATTTAATTTTTTGAAGTTAAGTCTCAGACATAATACGCGGCAATAGCGATAATTTAAAAGGGGAAAATTGCAAAAGTGAGCAAGATGTTGACCAATGAAATTATAAATATTCTAGTGAATTTACTCACTTTTGTAATTTTCACCTGTTTTCAAATTACACAATCGACTCTCAGATTTCAATCTGTCAGAAATCGTGTATTTCGATATATCTAGTTTCTAGGTTGAAATCTATTATTCCTTTTATTATCGCTAGTCTCTTGTATTGTATCTGAAACTTTAATCATACCACAGACCAATATTCATAGTCGAATCTTATATACTAAACAGTATATATATATAAACAAAACATGTAAATAAAATATAGAGTATTTTCTAAATGAAGTATATATTTTTTATTTCCGTTATTTATAAGCCTGAAATCCTGGTATCATGAATTAAAAAGATAAAAAATAAATAAATTTAACTTTTAACTTTTCAATTACTTTTTTTATTAACTTAACTTTTAATTCAATTAATTTCATTATAAATTAACTTGTATCTTAACTAACTTAAATTTTCAAAGTTGTTAATTTTAACTTAACTTAGTTAAAAAAAAAGTTACGCAACTTAACTTAGTCAACCCTGGATTTTGCTTATTTGATCAATTTTCATCAATTTTTCATCAGAATGTCGAGGCATCATCAAGAAAAAGATAAAATATTATATGAAGAAAAAGAAAAGAAAAAAAGATGATAAGAACATATGTTTCCCTAATCCAACTTAATTTGATCTCGCAATTCCAAAATGGTTCGAACAATCCATATATATCGTTACTTTAGCCATTTCAGATTTCGTTGGTCTTATTTCGTCTTAAATTAAATTCGAGAATCGTAGTTATGGCTTTAAGGTGCTCTAGTCTTTAACCACGACGCACTAAACGTGGTGTCGTCGCTGCTGGAGTCTTTCAAAAAGGGAGTTTTGTCTTGCAGAGACGCAATAATCACTTGCGTAGTCAACACCCTGACATGTCTTCTGGCCGGTTGCGTAACGTTTTCAATACTGGGTCACATCGCCCAAGAACAGCAAACGCAGGTGTCCGAGGTTGTCAAGAGCGGACCTGGTCTCGTCTTCCTCACGTATCCCGAGGTCGTTTTGAAGCTACCCGGTGCTTCGTTGTGGGCCATTATATTCTTCGTTATGCTGCTCGTAAGAAATTGTTATTCCAACGACGGAATCGGCTGTCGCCGTCTATGTTTTTCATGTGCATCGCTATAAAAGGGTTTGAACATGTTGTCGCCTTCGGCAGGAAGTTTTTCTCCATAGATCATCATTTAACATCGTTTTTTGCTTAAAAAAATTGTGAAATATCTATAGAAACTAAAATTTAAGCAAGGTTACTAAAATAAGTTAACCAAGAAAGAGACTTAAAAAAATATTTTTCTTAGTTTTTCTTCTTTCAAAACAAATTATTTAGTAATAAATTATATAGTAATAAATTTAAATTTTAATCCAATGAATTATATTTTGAGCAGTGTGAAATAATATTAGCCAACTTATACAAAAAGTTGTATAAACAAATATAGTAGTAACCTTTATATTATAGATAATTTCACAATTTATGAATTCAATTAATATAATTAATATTAATAAATAATAATTAATATAATTATTCGAATCATTTTGTTCAATTTCTTTTTGTAAGAATGTTAATTTGCTTTCTAATCTCGTAACTCATATTGTAATTTACGATTATATTGCACAAGATGGATTAATAATAAAGATTAATCGTGAAGAGCTCCAAAACTTAACTCACAAGCTAAACGCTTGTCACTCTTCATCATCTTGTTGAGTTAATAAAGAAAAAACAAAAAGCTCTATCCAGTGATTGGCTGCTCTATCTTTTTATTTTCTATCTATCTAGCTCAACAAGACTATTATAAAGATATTTAATTCGCGAACTCAATTTTGAACAAGCCTGGTGTAGATAATAGTAAAAAATATATTTCTAGCTAATAGATTATTAAATATCAATGTTAATGTAATATTGTAATACGTATCGTATTAAATTTACATCTAGATTTTAGAGCAATGACTAAGCAAATGGAGAGACTAGAATTATTTTATTTGTCATCATTTAAATATTGAATTATAGGTATATAAATTGTTTCATTTTTTATGCAGATACTCGGTATCGACAGTGAATTTTGCATCGTGGAATCTTTCATAACTGGTATGGTTGACTATTGGCCGGATACACTTCGTCCACACAGAATCAAATTCACCATCGCTATCTGCCTGATAATGTTCGCTCTGGGAATTCCGATGGTTACGAACGTTAGTATTTAAAAACATTTCTATTCAATATGTATATAAGAGGAACAATTGAAAGTTTCAGGAGGCAATTTATCAATAAAAAGAAAATTAAAATGTTACGTTTTAGGGAGGAATTTATATTTTCCAATTGATGGACTTCTACTCCGCGAGCGGAATGTCTATTCTATGGGTTTGTTTCTTCCAAACAATCGCAATATCATGGATTTTCGGAGCAAAGAAGTTCTGTGACTGTGTGCATCAGATGATGGGTATTCGATTAAATAAATTCTGGTACATATGCTGGGTTGTACTTGCGCCGGTGATTATGCTCGTAAGTACTACATTTGCATATAATTATATCTTACAGCAGATAAATATTATTACTTTCTTCAAAGAGAATTGATCGCGGATTATACTGTAAAAAAATTACATGTAAAATTACAACATTTATAGTGAGTAATTTTGGGATTCACTATTAAAAATGTATATTTACATATACACGTAAGTGTCACAACTTTTAAATAAAATTATTCTTCTTTATTAAAAATGAAAATATTAATTTTTATGAAACGCATAATTTTATATATTTTTACTACAAATAATTTTTACACACATTAATTATATAATTTTACATACCCTTTTTACAGTGTAACTCGTGGAAATCATTATATAAAAACATGTAAAATGTGTTATTTACAGTAAAATTAAAAACTTCTTTTTTTACTTTTCCAGTTTATCTTCATATTTCAAATCGTGCAATATAAACCATTGAAATATGGCAGCAACTATGAGTATCCTACATGGGCAGAAGTAGTTGGCGTATGTTTGAGCCTTTCATCTATGATTTGGATACCGGGATATGCATTGTATTACGTAATAAGTACGCCAGGATCATTTAAAGAGGTAAATTTGAACATATTTGGGTACAAATCATATGCAGAATGCATATGAAAAAGCTGCCTCGCATTATTATCGTGTATATATAATGGCCATAATTATTGCTGCGAACTTCATTTGAATTCTAGATATAATATATAATTACGACTTTACTTTTTTTCAGAACGTTCTGAAAGGTCTACAACCGAACATAAAATCGCATGCAAAATTACCGAAAGGTGAAAAATCAGCTGTAATACCTATGTCAGAGAGCAGCGCAGGCTTAATTACGAAAAATAACAGTTTCCTGAGTCAAACATGATTAGCGTTAGCGGTTACTTCTAACTTGTTAGGTTACACTTATCGTAAAAGTAATATTTATAGTAAGATAAATATATATATCTATATATAGTGGGTCCAGCACGATTGGACATTCAGTAGTAATTTGTGTCAAAATGGACGCGTGTCAAACTAATCAGTTTCATGTAGTATGCTCAGTTAAGCAATCATCATACTATTATTTATTTAATAATAAGACAGTAATATATTTCTTTAGTGATGTATTTTTAATAAGGATGTCAGAGATTCTCCTTAATTCCTTAATAGCTGGTTGATTGTAACATTTAACATTCTAATAATATCTTAATAATATTTAAATTATTTTTTGAAGAAGAAACAATTTCCGAAAATATTTTCTTTAAGAGAAATTATTTGTAATACATATATGTGATAATTATATAGTATCATATAAATTAAATTTAATAATTAACGGTTTTAAAAAGAAGATAAGGATATATTGTCTTATATATATAAGACATGTTCAAAATTCGATTATTTAAAGTTTTTGTTGATATATAAACTATGCCAGCTGTTAATGTTTTAAGATAGAGAATTTTAATCGAAAAGAAAATTATTTAACGATCGCAATTATAGATGACTCGTACGTATTGACCAAGCTGATAAGATACTCAATAAAGGGTATAATAAGTATTGGAAACGGGACGGGAAGAAATACTTAGAAGTAATAATAGTATACACCGCGCTAGTATTCAGATAGCTATTTACGGGCAATTTGAAAAAAATATATTTTTATATCGCGATCATATCGCGATAAGTATATAAATTTTTAACGGAGAGAGAAATCGTTTGGTTGATAATTCGGCTGGTTTAAGGAAATAGAAAGTTCTCGTTGAAATATGCCTGCATAAGGCGAATAGAAATTTAATTTTGATCAAAGCAATGCTGGTGAGTGTTTATATACTTGAAGACTCTTCCTGTTGAGCGCGTTAAGGTGTTTACTACAGCTACATGAAATAAAATAGGAACATAGCGTATGTAGAATAAGAATACTGGCACAGTTACGAAATATATTAAATAGATCAAGTACAAGTAAAAGTATAACTTTTAACGTTCGTATAAAAATTGTGACGACCAAATGCGTTCATCAAGAAGAGACATTTTCGATTCCAACCAGTCGCAATAATCAACTGGACTGTAGCAGGATACAGAATATTTCTATTACAAAGTTCTAGCAGTTTATACTGCATTCAACTTCGACGGCACAAGTTTCAGATTTTTTTTCACGTTATAATTTTTATAAAACATATATTATAATGCGTTTATGATGTAATGTAAGATAAAAAAATTTCTGAGTTTTTTTACTTGAAATTTAATATGTACATTTTTTTAAATATGTAACACCGTTAATGTATTTCTGTAATTTTATGGCAATCATTGTTTAAATTTAAATAGGAATCATACAATCAATTATGTTTGCATTTGCAATTAGCATCTGCGATCAATTACAATCAAATATTTAGTATTTGAGACACTTTCTTAGCAGTATTCTGTAAAATTAAAGTTAAATTTATGGTTTAAACGAAAGACGTATATAATTATTCAAAAGAAATTGAAAATTTTATTCCACAAACGATATGGTATTTTATTTTTTATATTTTATATAAAAATAGCATAAATTATTTTAGATCAAAGTTGCAATCAGAATTTTTTTTTAATTTGATTCAAATTTTAAAATATAACTTCTTACAAAAAGTAATATATAAAATCATATTTTGTCGTATTATTAATAACAGAATCATCACTCATGACTTTCTACTATTTTAAATCTTTATCTCATTTTCTAAACGTAAAAACCATTTTGTTTGAAAAAACAAAATCTTATTTGCTCGAAATATAAAAGCAATAATAACAAACGGAGGAAGTGCTTTTTTCAGCCGGCCTAATTAATTGGAAATATTTTCTCTTATTTAGTCCGTAAAGTACTTGTAATCGCGAATGCTATTCGTCGAAGTGTTGCAATTGTTGACGTTGTATAATACTAAGAAATGGCTGATAGCTTAATGCGATATTCGTTTCTATTTTAGTACCGTACTGTTGCAAACTTCCAATAGTAAGCTAAGAACCGAACGATATTATATAAGCCAGTTGGATCTACGTTGAACAATGTATATCTCTAGCATTATTAATTTGTAATTTCATTTAGCGATTGATAGATTGGTAATTGCAATGTGTATTTTACTAATTTAAACACGACCGTTTCCGAATAATCGTATTAGAATCAAATAGTTGCACTTGCCGGGCGCGAATCCCGACTATTTGATCATTAATCAACAAATTATTCAATGACACGCGAACATAAAAAATTCTTTCACACCTATTACGCGAGCAACACTGCGATTGTATGTGTAACGTCGCAAACATTTGTTCATCGCGTGATAGCATAATAACGTATTTTCCGTGTGTAACTGTATTCTGTAAATGTATTCAATGTTACGTGCGCAAGCACGACCAGGTTAAACATAAATTTTCGCAATTACTTACACGGCAATGTCTAGACATGCGTTATTACCGAATGGATTTGCGGCCGCACAGATAATTTGATAATGGCTCTACGAATCGGTGTTCGCTAATAGAAGAATTCGTACAAGGAATTAAATCTGTTACACAAATTATATTTCTATATACACATATACATTGTATGCATATTTTATACAGTGTATAATAATATGTATTACCGTTTGAAAATCAAAAAATTTGAACCCAAACAGTATTATTCTTGTGGAAATTAAATATGATGAAGGAGGGGAGGGGGGAGGATTTGCTTTCTTTTTTCATTGAAATTTCGTTGCAAATTTTGATTAAATTTTTAATTCTTCGTTATGCAATGCATGAAAGGATTTTTTTTGCATATCATTTACTTATATTGTTCGTCAGTACGAATAATCAAAATTATTAAGAAATTTGGGTCCATTCGGATGCTTTTTGCGAAATATTTCCAAGTTATTCGCGTGCATCCTATATCCAAATTTTTATCAAAGTTTATGGAAAATATAAAATTTCATTAAATGTAAAAAGATTTTTATTTAGGTCAAAATTTGTTGTAACATTTAAAAAAATAAATAAACGTACTTAGAACATATCTTGATATGATATCATGAAATTTTTGTGAAAATAGTATCTTAAATTATTCTAATTTTTTTTTATGACATCTTTTTAATTGCAACATTCTATGCAGAATTGTTAATTGCTACTTTTGATTTATTTTCAATTTTCAAGGAATTTTCAATAATTTCTAAATTCCTTTCTTGACACACATTTATGAGATTTATCGACTGCGGCATGGGTTCATAATGTACTTTGTATCTTGAGAGCCATGTTTTCCTACATTTCCTAAAGAAATGTAAGAAAATAAAAGAGAATGAAAATCCTTCGTGAGGTGTGTAAGAATTTTTAAATATATTTTTAGTAAATCAGATATAATCTGAGTGTGTAATCCGAGTCACATAATGTTGTAACGTATTTGAGAACCGAAATAAATTCAGATTTACTTTCTGAGCGCGATAAAAACGGTAAAAACAACATCATTTACGAATGTGTATTCGATTGACGCATTGAATGCTTCACATATTTGTGACATTATGTATACGTTTTCGGCAAAATTGTATTGATATATGTACTCAAATAAACATTAACGCCTAATTATCGTAATGATTTCTAGTAACGTACCCACAGCAGTAAATAAGACTTCCCACTCTATTGATCCAATATCTATTACCATATATCATTGTTTATATATCACTATTTATTTGTGGATATTTGCTTTTGTAACGCATTCATCTATTGTTTAATAATTATTTCAGGCATAATCACGAATGATAAAAGCAGATTAGAAATGTCAATAACTATTATCACCAATATTTTGAATGTCAATAGAATTGCGTATACAATACCGCATAAATAATTCATGATTAATGAATATGAACATAAAATTTTATGGTGACAGAGATTGTATTCGTAATGAATAATTTGTAACATATTTCGTCTCGCAAACAGTTATTATAACGAGTACATTTACTAATAATAGAACATGTTAAAATAAATATAAAATTAAAAAAAGTATAAGAAAATATATAAATATATAAATTAAATAGATATATATATATATATATATATATATATATAAAATTTCCGACTCTCCTTTCTTTAAATATTAATTATCTTTTATCAAACAAAATTTCTACCGAAAGTTCATAGAAGTCGAAAAATATATTCGGTTCAAAGCTTTTCACACAGAATATGACGATAACAATACATTTCAATTAATAGTTACAAGAGTATTTTAATTATTAATTAAGTTCTGAATGGATATGTTATGATGGAAATGTGAACCGTTTTTCGCACGAACGAGAATTAGATTTCACATTTCTCCGTACCATGCATGTTTTAAGCTCGATTTTTTCTCATTTCGTGAAACGACGCATCGTTCCACGTGTTTTACGATGGATAAAGACGACAGGGCGGCGGAAATGCGGAAGGTCCTGTATGTCTCCCCGTTTACCACACTAAACCCGATCGTTACGTGGTCTTTTATTTTGCGGTGAGGGCTATTATCAGGGTACTAACATCCTCTCTATGGGACCCACCTACTGAGGTCGCCGGCAACATTTCCTTTTACGTAGATGGGCGTCACCGTTAAACTCTTCTTATGAAACGCCTCTTGACTGTGTGAGCTGTGCGTAAAATACATTTTCTTAGAATAAATAACATCGCGAAAAAGAAACTTCTATATTTTATTTTTTTCTTCTGTTTTTCTGATTTGACATATGTGAATACACGCAAGTACAAGTTTCCTGAGCGAAGAGAATGCATCACATTAGAGAAAATGTTGTTAAAATGTACTGCTATGTTTCCTAGAAAAAAGAACAAGAATGTTTTTAATTTTGTAATTTGCAAAACTTTCAACGGTAAAAAGTAACAAGACTCTAAAAAAAAATGTTTTTCGTCTCGGAATTTTGCTCCATAATTCCTTTTTTTTATTGTTTTGTATATGTTTCTTTAAAAAATTGTTTAAGTCTGAAAATTGGCGCATAGGAAACATCTATTATTTGCGTCATTCTTTTATACTAACTAAAAATGACAATCAGAGAATGACACAAAACTAAAATGTTGCAGTTACGAAAAAGATGTATAAAGCAAACTATAATACGTCCAAGAGTATATATTTAACTTCATAAAATGAAAGTTATAATTTTAATAGATTTTTAAAACACATTTTAATATTCATTATAATTCAGTCATTAATATTTAATTAACGACTCGTTTAACTCTTTGTGGACTGTTGACCTCATTTAGGGTCACTCCCTTTTAGTTTATAAATTGTTCGCTTGGTTAGTATAAAACTTTGCCTAAGATTTTAATGTTTTATTCGAATTTAAGGTTCAAAATAAAAAATAATAGATTTAATATAGCGAACAGAAATTTAACTTGATCATCATAAAACTTGCACTGTTAAATCTATAATGTCAAATTTCATCAAATTTTAAAGTCGCCATTGCTCCTATTCAATATGTCGTTATTTTATACTAAAACATTGGATAAATTTGACATTATATAATATAGTATCAAATTTATCCATTGTTTTAGTGTATATTGAGTAGGAATAGTGGCAACTTAAATCAAATTAAATTTGACACTATATATAGATTTAACAGTGTGATTTTAAGGAATTTTTATATGCGAAATAAAATCAAGTTGTTAGTTTTATTTTATTTATGGTAGATCAGTGCTACAAAAACCGTTTTAATAGTGTCTTATTGTTTTAAAGACATCATTAAGACATCATTTTTTTTTTACATTCACCTTGTTACTTGGATAATACTGATTTCCAAATGACTATGAAATTCTGATTACGAGCTCTCTGACACTACATACATTCTCCTTTTTATGCATGTTATTATACTTTTAAAATTCGACATTTTCAGTCAAACTCAGAGATACCAATCTTTTAAAATCGAGTTTTACGATCAGATTTTTTTGAATTATTATTTTTTTGAATTATTAATTTTAGAATTCTGAGATCAGAAACAAATTCAATGATTCCTTAGCAAATGATTTTCTACAAGTTACTCCTAACAAGATAAATTATTCAGAAAGCTTCAGTCTTTAAAAAGTTAATAGAGTAAAATAGATTATACTGCAC
>Ga0157364_1006932_pt1 | contig 11691 bp, 2 predicted proteins | sample AttsexASBM2_FD_111476 | JGI IMG/M metagenome (GOLD analysis project Ga0157364, IMG submission 111476) | Fungus gardens microbial communities from leaf cutter ant in Ribeirão Preto, State of São Paulo, Brazil - Atta sexdens ASBM2 | ecosystem: Host-associated > Fungi > Mycelium > Unclassified ...
CATCTATCATTGACATTCCCACCAAATTTTATCACCATAGCTTGACATTTGTAAAAGTTACGCCGTCTTGAGTACATCTACCTTTGCACGTATTTTCGATTTTTTACAGTTTTAAAAATGGAGGTGAATTTGCAACAACGAGTTTGTATTAAATTTTGCGTTAAAAATGGATTCAATGGTGTGAAAACTTTGAAAATGTTGGGAAACTGTTTCGGCAGTGATACTCTAAAGAAAACAACCGTTTATGAGTAGCATGAAAAAACCATTACGGGGAACAGCCGAAAGAAGGTAATGGAAAAATCGAAGACGGCTCTGATGGCTATACCGACAATAGAGTTCCAGAAATGTTTCGAGAGCTAGATCAAGTGCTGGCATAAGTGCGTTGCAGTCGATGGGGAGTACTTTGAAGGGGACAATATCACTTTTGATGAATAAAACTTGTATTTTGAATTTTCTAAATGAATTTCGGGAAATTATTTTTGATCAAGATAGTATGATTGCGTTTGTTTGTATTTAATAGAAACATATTGAGTATTTTCTTGCGATTTTTCCTTAAGTAGATAGCTTAATTATTATCTGTAATTGTTTCTTAGTGTGAATGATTTTTTTATAAGAATTCTGTGTCTTTAAACATGTATTCAAGGTTAAAATTTTTCACTTGGCTTCAACTTTATTCTAACCTTTCTAAATTCACGCTAGGTAGGTTCTTTGGGCAAAGCGGGTGGGGGCAAAGCGGATCCATCCTCTTTACTCAGTATGATTACAATGAAAATACTGGGAATACGGAGGAACGACCTTTCAAGAGACACGAGTTTATATCTTATATCTCATTTTTGTTTATTTTTTGCTACAATGCAGTATGATGATTTGTTTATGATTGATCCAGTGTCATTGCACTAAATGAGCTCATGAAGGTTGCATTACATATAGAGGATTTAGTAGATATTTTTGTGACGATTGCCAAGACTGATTCTAATTTTTAAAATTTCATTTGCATTGCTTGAGTGATCTATTTGCTTTGCCCAGAGGAGTCAGGCAAAACGGATAGTTTCTCTTTTTTTATGTTTTAATTAAAACGACATATTAATGTTTAAGTTTTTTAATTTTTTAAATTTTATTTCAAAATTAAGATCTTTAAGAGATTTATGAGAATAAAAATGGTTTCTGATCTCAATTTTAATTGTGTCATTTTTTTTTCTTCTCAACCTTAACACGTCCGCGTTGCCTGAGCTTCTTCTACCTCTTTAGTTTACATAAACGGTTCTTGCAGGACTCGTCGCGCTTATCTTAAACTCGGCAGTCTTAAATTTTGGTTCGCGGAATAACTTCTGTAGAAGAACTTAGATTATTTCCGAGCAAACAATAAGTACTTAGTAATTCTCCGCTATTTCCAAAAATTTACTTAGCGAAACACTAAGTAAATTTTTGTACAAAAATCTTTGAAACTTTCGCTCGAATAAAATTGCTCGAACATAAATTTTTCTTATAAAGTTCTCTCTGAATTTTTATAATAAATTAGAATTTTTATAATAAATCAGAATTTTCTAATTTTTAAATATAAAATCTTCTAAATTCATTCATTCAGATGATCGAAATTATACCAATTCCCAAATACTTTAAGAGTGGCGTTTCATTAAAGGAGTCATATCTCCTATCAAATTTTTAATAGGGCGGTCATACTTATTCTACGAGCTGCATTGCCTGAAATCCCGTATGACCTCAGGAATCAGACGCTTCTTGCAATTAAAGGCTGATTACTTTCACTTCTCTTTTAGTGCAGCGCGCTTCAACTGAGAAGTTGCACGCCTATGTACATCCAACCCAAAAGTAAAAACTTTAAGGGCTTAACTGATCAACCTCGTTAGACAATAATTAAAATTCGCCAATTAAATCGAGGTGACATTCTTCTCCTGTAGATGAGCAAAAGGGAAAAAAAAGTTGAACCGTCGGTTGAACCGTCGTTAAATCCAACTTAAACGCCTAAAAAAAAGACTTAATATCAAAATGGAGAATTTGATTCCTCGAAGTACTGAAGTCTCCTTCTCGGGAGGCTTCAGGAGCGGCTGAGTCATCTCCAACATCATGGACTCTTCATTCATCGATTCCGAAGGACGTGTCACGGCTGCCACTTCTTTTTTCCACCGAGCACGAAAAATCGAGGCCTACCTGATGATAAGACGAAAGAAATCAGACGCAGAAAATCCGTGTATTACAAACATCGTGAATTGTAATATAAAAATAAAAGTCATTAAATGTTATTTAATATCTAGTTTTAATCTCTCATGCCCTTCTTTTCCTTTCATTATAAGACTCTAGTGATGAAATATACACTTAGCAATAAGAGTTGCTTCTAGTCTTATAGTTGTATGGAAGGCGCTTACTCTGACAGAGGAAAGGATTCCGAAAGGATTAAGAAGTTCGCAATAATTTAAAGATAAAATTTCTATTAATTAATTGTCAAGGTAGCTTCATGTCAAGGTAACTTCATGTTTATTATTGTAAAAATTATTGGGAATACAAATAAGTTTCCGCCGTTTGCAAAAGACAGCGCCACTAATAAATTATAGTTAAAATTGTTTGATAAAACGACACTGCACTTACATTAGGAGTGAACTTTAGATGTTATTCCCCCGTCAGTTACTCAGATTCACAATAATGCTAAATGGTCAACGCTAATACGCTATTCCTCCTCTCCCAGTTGAGGACGTAATCTTCCAAATAACAGAGTAGACGATGTTTTCTTGCTGCAATCTTCCTGAAGAAAAACTCCGCGCGGTCTTCCTCATCGACTGGAGCCTCGTTGATGTTTTAGACAAAGCCCGGTTTATCAAGATATTATGTTGGAGAGGAGGAGGAGGAGGGGGGGGGAAAGAAAGGAAGGCTCTGTAGTTTCTTCGATAGTTTTTCTTCGAACTTAATCGATATTTTGTAAATCTTTCTTTCCTGGACATGCGATATGTGACTGGACCTAAACGTTGCAGGATGACTTCTGCCTTCCATTTAGGGCCCGATCGGAAATTTTTCACCTAAATTTTGCTGTAAATTGATTTGGAGTAAATTGATGGGTACGAGTGTTCCCGCATTTCTAGTTGAATTGCTTGATTCGTATATCTATGGCCGAAAACATGAAATCCAGCGCAGTCTTTAATTTCCTTTGATAAAGAAGTTCTGCTAAGGTGATTCTTGTAACAGAAGATGGTGTTGTATGATTCGAGAAGAGAAATCTTGTGACTTTTAAATGGATATTGCCTCTCCCTAGCTTTGAAAGCATTTTCCTGACTTCTTTGATCATTCGTTATGCTTGGCTGTTAGAAGCTGGATGATAGCAGTGAGTGTCAAATGTCGTTCTTGGTTGTGAAGTTTTTGAAGTCTGTGGACATATGCCCCTGAAAGGAATCCGGCAAAGTCTATGTGAACGCAGTTCCATGAAAACGAATGTCATTCCCATGAGTGTCTTGGAGTGCGCGTGAAATTTTGTTGCTATAACTGACAACTTATTTATGCTTTTGATATTTTTTCGATCGGCATTCATCTTTGGCCACCACATATATTATAACTACGAGCTAACATTTTCATCTTCATTATTCCGACATGTGATCTGTGCAATAAAGAAAGAGCTTGTTGACGTGCCTTTTCTAGAAGAACTACTCTGGTCCCCTAAAGGATGCAGTCTCTATATACATGATTCGTTCCCTCTGATTTTAATGCTTCTTCTACTTTTCTCGGCCAGCAGGATTGAATAAATTCCTTGACTTTATCCAAAGTTTGGATCTTTGTCTGTTAAATGCGCGATAACGTCTGCTTCTTCAAGGGAGTTTTTGACAAAAGCTCTATCACATTATTTATCGCTGATTCTGGTGCATTCGTCTTCCTCAGTGGAAATCTTGAGGCATGGGCATGCTCATTTGTCTCTTAAGTTTGTATCTTAAGTAATCGTAGTTGCTCATAAAAAGTGCCTATCACCAGGTATGGAGAGTGACTCATCGGTGTCTTTTCTCCTAACAATCCTAGCAAAGATTTATGATCTGTTTCGATGACGAATGGCCTAGCGTATAAGTAATTATGAAATTTCTTGATCCTTGTAACAATGACTAATGCTTCCTTATCCAACTGTGAATAATTCCATTCTGCCACAGAAAGAATCTTGGAATGGTATACTATAGGTTTAATTGAGCCTTCCACCTCGTATCAGAACTACGCCTATTCCCCAAGGTGATGCATCGCATGACAATATTAATTTCTTATTGTTATCGTAGTGTATTAGAAGCATCGAATAGTAGTTCTTTGAATGTTTTTTCGTGCACCTTGTGCCATGGTGTATCTTTGTCCAGAAGTCGGTGAAGCGGTTTGGCCATCATAACTTTGTTTTTCAGGAAGGAATGATAAAAATTTATTAAACTTAAAAATGACTAGAGTTCTTGTTTTAACGTTGATTTCGGGACCTATTGGATATCTCTTACTTTCTTCTTCTAGTAAGTTGTATTTTTTAATTGTTGATGTAATTTTCCAAAAAATCTATTGATTTAACTCCAATAATACATTTATCTGTTTTTAAGCCCATTGTTTCTAAAATCTTAAAACCTTAAAACTTTTCGAAATTGATTATAGAATTCTTGTTCTGAAGACGTACCAATCAATATGTCGTCATAATAGAAGTATTCCTGGAACTGAAGTTAGGATGGGTCGACTAATTTCTGGAATTGGTGCTGTACTTATACCGAATTGCAGTCTGTTTACTTTAAAGATTCCCTTGTGAGTCACTATCGCTGAGTCTTTGCCGTTCCTTCGTCCACTGGTAGTTGCAAATGGCTTGTGCCATATCTAGTTTAGCAAAAATTTGTAATCCGTTAAGCGACACTAACAATATATGTTTTAACATAATAAAATTGGTGACAGCAGTAGAGTTGAATCAAAGTTACGATTATCAAATCTAAACAATTTTTTGAATAATAATTAAATTTGGCAACCGCAACATAAACTCTCGTGGTTGTCAAAGGCTCAAAGGCTAAGGCTCACTCCACGCACTTCCCATTCACGCATTTCCTTAAGTCCTATTCTCGGACGTGACATTAACATAAAATTTTTCTTTCGCTTGAGTATAATTCTCGATTATATTTTGAAATTAGTTAAATGATATTGTACAAGTTATAAAAACATAACATTATAATAAATATCCTTATACACATAACGCGATTCATATTCTCATACAAATGATTTTCTTCATTTTTTCATGCAGTTTATGTAATTAAAAATAATTTAATTCGCTTCTTGTTTTTATCTTTCGTTATGTGCGTACAAAAATCCAACGTAACTTTATGATCTTTTGCCAGAAATAATAATAAGCCGACAATAGAAGATATGTTTTCTTTCTTATTATCATAATCTATGAGCTATTCGATTTATGTTTTTCAAATATTATAATACATATTTCATATAGAAATTATATAAAAGATTCATCTCTTCTATCTGTTCTAAATGTTTTCTTTGTTTCGCAAGTAACGAACTGATATGCATTCGATTTTCATTCTTAAAAATAAACCGATTATACAATAATAATAGATAATTTTGTATATTATATTTTAGAATATATCTTTTCTCTTACATCCAGCAAACAAGAAAGATTAAATGGATTAAAATTTTTTTCTATCCGAATGCGTATTTTAAATAGCGAATATTTTTTTTGGATTTAATTGGATGCAAATGGATTGAAAAACTGTATTTCCTATTAAAATTTTGAATTGAATAGTATTCACAATTGTGTTTGCGTGCACAGAAAAAATTAATATTATTTTTAGATTGAAAAGCATAGAGATATGCTACATGCAATTCCTATAAATGAATAAAAATACATTCAGAATTGAAAAACATTCATTTTAATTTCGTGAATCAATATTTCTGAAAATCTGAATCCATTTCAATTCATTTCAATCTATTTTTGTTTGCTAGGCAGGTACGACAAAGTTGGAGGACTCAGTATTTTCTCCGTGTAAAAATCTAATAACGATGAAGTTAACTACTATTTGTCGCCAATTTAATTGAAAATGAACTGCAGTCTGTTCGTCGCGTCGCACATTTATTTCGGGAGTGCTGTTCAAATAATAATTAGTTCGCCCGCGATTAATGATTGTGCGCAAATGTGCGAAGTGACAACCTAGTTCTGAGGGAAGGAGGAGGTCTGGGAAAGACATTAGGCATAGTGTGTGGTTAGTTATTTATAATAAAAATATTATTTTTTACTTGAGTAAAATTAATCTTTTTCTTGTTTATTTTTGAATTATTTTATTTTATAATAATTTAAAAATAATAATTAGAAAAAAGAATTACTTTAAATTGTTTTGAAGTTTTATAAAAACTTATGATTGTTTTAAGATAAAATTTTTAGGAAATATGTAATTATTTTCATGAATATCTGTAATTAAATAATAAATAAAATAAATTGATGTTTATAAAAATTATTTTTTAAAAATTATTATATAATGATTATTATATAATGATTATTTTATAGAAAACTTTGCATGCATTTAATAATTTTTTTTGTATTGTGCAATGATTGTTTTTCTGTCGGATTTAATTTGAATTTTATATTTATTTGTTACAGAATCATCGTAGATACATTGCAGGTACAATTCCACTGTTGCGCATCAAATTGATGAATGATGAATTAACGTTTTTATTGAGATAACGGAGATGTGATAATTTCATTATTATATCATATATCTAGATGCAATATTAATTTAATGACAATATATAAGAATAGTATAACATTCCGTTTAAAATAAATAAGTTTGAACAGATTAAGATATACTTAATTCTTAAGACTTAATCTCTATTTTGTGAATTAATCTCTATTTGAATAAATACAAATTAAACAAACAAAAATTATTCGATGTTAACAATCTTCGCTATAGATTTAAATTTTTTCTGGATAAAAAATAATTAAGGTAATAACATAAGAGATACATGCATCAAAATGATATTTAAATGGAGAGTATTCCATTTGTAGAAGATATAACAAACACTATGACAAATATTCTAACGTTAATATTCTTTCTGACAAATTAATAAGGTAGTAAAATAATCAAAATAATTATATAAATAAAAATCAAACAAAAGAAAGATAACCAGTCAATAATAATAGCAAAATATTTCCAGGACGATTCTTTTAGGCTTATTTCAGATTCTGTAACATCTGAACTTCCTTCAGTCTCTACATTTTTGTCTGCAATTTTGTTGTTTTTGAGAATCAAAAAACGTCCAACCTTGTTGCTTAAAACAAATGTCGTAGTGAACAAGATCCAATTTGGAGTCTGTGTGCTCATATCTTCCAGTTTGCGTAACATTGCCGTCAGTATCATCACGAATGTTGCCAATGCTAAGGATTCCCGATAAAATAATACTGCAAGATGAAATATAAAATATATAAATTTGTTAATAATTTACTCATTTGTTAAATAAAATTTATTGTATAATTGAAACTATGTCTTTTATGATCGGTTTTAATACTAACTAATGCTTATTTTTCGGCATTTACGATATATTGTAAATTTTTGAATATAATTTTAATTCTAATTAATATATGTAATCTTATACTTTATATTTTCTTCAACAAATTAAATCGAAAAATATTTTGGATTATAGTAATCCATTATTTTGAGCGTACAATTAATCAGAAAATTAAAAATCATTTGAATTCTAATTAATCTAATGTTATTATGAGAAAAGTTTGTTGAAATTATAAATTAGGGAATATATATTCTTTATATATTTTATATTTTGATGTTATTATATTTTGATAATGTTTTTGATACTTACATATATTTGGAGGATTAACACGATTGAATGGTAGAATCCAAAATAAAAAAAATATACAGAGCAAATGACAAATAAAATTTGCACTTGCCACCGTCATTCGTTCAACCGATTTTAAATCGAGGCAGAGTACTATTAAAGTGAGTAGCATTAAAGCTGAAAAGAAATGTATCATGCTTAATATTAATTATTCCCTGCTCTTTGTGAGCAATTACTCACCGATAGCCGGTACAATAACAGTCAAGTAATGTTTGCCATGATGGCGCGTCAATAAGAAGTTATAATTGATCCTTGGGAATGTATCGTTCGGACAGCATTTAAATTTTGTGGCTTCCCTCATCGAACTTGTGAATTTGAAATCCCACTTCGTATCATTTGTGTAGTCGCTCATAGAAATCTGCAAAGAATATTATTTTTTTACAATAAAAATATTTGCAATCAATAATGAATGCGATTAAATATTTTATTCCTTTTTTTTTTAATAAAATAGTAATCTTTTTTATGTAGATAAATACTGTACAAAAGATAAAAATACTAAAAACGCAGTTATAAAAGTACTTCTTATTAATATTGTATTAAATACAACTTAACTATTGAGATTTTTGCAAAGTAGTAGTTTCTTCATAATTTTATTAATATTTGCATACAGAGAAAATATTATTTAGAGGAGATAAGAATAATTAACAGTCACTATTAATGTAATGATAATGCAATGATAATAATAATATTGTAGTATTGAGTTCGACCGAAATTTTTGCCGAAACTGAATCACTCGGCTATATGTCAATTTCAATCGAAATTGAAACCAAAATTAAAATAAAGGAATCCTATAAAGGCCATATGTAGACAGCCCTTATATCATCTACTCTTTCTTCATAAATATCATAATTTATTGATAATAATTAAATTTCGGCCGAAATCGAAAACCAAAATTTCAGTTGTGTACCAATTTTGGATAAAGAATATAAATATTTCTTCTTCATAAACATCATAATTTAATTATTGAAAAAAATAATTACAACATCAAAATTAATATTTATAAAGAAGAGCTATATATGATTTCAATCAAAACATGTAGGTAATGAGTATTCGTTTTCAGTTTCGATAAAATTTTCGGTCAGAATTACAAATAATTAAAGAATTAAATGATTTTTAACTAAAACACACACCCCATTTCCATCTATCAACAAATCGACTTCTTCTCCTGTATGCATCCACAAAAGAAATGTGACGCGACATTGATGTTTATCATAAGGCCAATAAGTATAATCGGGATTACATTTGGAAATAAATTTCACCGCAGGTACGCAACTGACAGAGCCCGAGTTAAAAAGCAAGCATTCTGTTACAGGTAGCTTATATTGGTCACTCGACATTTCACCGCTAAAACAATCGAAAAAACTGATTAAAGATTTTAAAATATAGAAGTAAATGCCTTTAATGATCTATAGAAAGGACAGAATTAATTTTCAAAAATTAATTTACGAATCATTGACGTATAGACTGGGCATCCAGATTCGCCAGCTTTTCATATGAATAAAAGTAATCCCGTCATAATCGCTCGGTGTCCAAGTAAGTTGTGAATCCATCCAAGCCTGTGAAATATTGTATTAATCAATTATTTTACTGTGTTAGAATAAAGATAAAGTCTGTTCTTTTTAGCTGAACATTTGCACCAATTTACCTTTCTTCCTTTTCTCTTCAGAAGGAAAGAAGAGGAAGAAAGATAAACTGATGCAAAAATTCAGTCAAAAAGAATAGGCCTAAAATGTCAAAAAAAAAAATAATATACTCACAAGTGACATCCAGCTGTGCAAAGATAGTTTACCTTCTCCTTGCTGTAAATAATTATATTATTTAATTATTTTTAAACATCGCAATATATTAAGTAGCTATTAAATATTATATTATATTAGAGAGAAAATGAATGTTTTATCGAAATTTACATTTTACATGACAATAGAAAATTTTTTTTGTTAACAAATATGTTTAACATCAAGAAGTAAAAGTAAAATTTACAAAGTTTTTATAAATTGTATATTTAGAAGATAACTTTCAGCTTATAATTTTTATTCCATTTTTTTTAATTAATTTGTTAATTTATATATTGTAACCTCTTCATGACTATATACTTACGAAATTTATTAACTTTGGCATTAAATGCATAGTGACATTAGTTGTTTTAGGATAATTCGGATGAACAGTATTATCATAATCGCAAAAGAGATGATTTTTAAGGCGCATTAATGGCGAAGACTGTTCCAATTTCTTGCATTTCCATGTATTCACGTTATTTATTAAATTGATCGACAAAGCAAAAACATCTATGAAAACATTAGAGATACTTACTAATTTAAAATTCACAAATATGTATATCTAACAAAAAAATAATATTTGAATTAAATAAAATTATGTAATTTAAATATTATTTTTTACTAAAATGATTTGAAACAATAACGTAAACATTATTAAACTTAAAAATACATAATTGCGCAAATAGTTCTATCTTAATTTAGTTTATTGTCTTACGTACAAGATTGATCGTAACTGATGCAAAGGATACCGAAGAATCCGAACATGTTGAATATTCTCATATTGATTGTTTCAAATCAACGTCTCCGATTGAACTAATTCTGTTCATTATAGTATCAAATTAATTATCAAACAGTTTGTGAAATTTGACGCTATATTGATATGCCAAACGCCCCCAAGGTGAACATCGATTTATAAGTTTTATAACAACCTGCAATCAAAGATTTATATAATATGAGATTCGAAATTTTCAATTCTTTAAAATTCTTTTGTAAATTGCCGTTAATTAATTAATAAAAATATCTTGAGTTTAAAAGTGCCATGAAATACGGGAATATTTTGAAATGATATAATATACAATATTTTGTGACAAAATTTTTCTGTTATTATACTGCTGTATGAAATTTACTTATCTTTAATACCGAGATTAGTTTCCTTTATAATCAAGTAGAACAACAATAAAATGTTTAGGAATGATTCTTTTTGTTTTAAAATCATTTGAGGCAATTTTAAAAACGTTTTTTAGGAACCGGTTAAATAATTATGTTGTGCAAACGTTTATAAAAATCGTTGTTTTTTAAGATAAAATATAAATGAAAAGATAAAATATAAATGAATGGTGAAGGATCGCATTGGAATCATTTTAATGAAATGAAGACATAAATTTGTCAAGTTACAATGTCTGACTGTGTAGCAGATTATTGCACAATCTCATTACCGGTTTTGTCTTATTCGCACTCTGTCCGTATAGCTAGCTCTTACTTGAGGTATTTTATGGCCACTATTTCATTTGTGCGATTTTATCATGCGTCAAATGTGTGCAGGACAGAGAGATCCTCTATCTTATATAGCCAATCAACAAGTTTGAAAAATTTGTCGTATGACGAAAACGCATGAAATAGTAACTTTTTAATATACTTTGTATTTGCAGCTACGCAATCTAATTATAATATTCATTTTTCTTTCTTCTCTTCGAGAAAGATCATGAATCAGGACTAACCGCTCCTTCACCAGCATTTACTTAAAAATTTCCAATCATATTTAGATATATTTCCAATCGTATAGGAGAAAAAAACAAGTTACAATTTCTGATTAGCATTTTTTTCATACTAATGTATACATTTAAATTAATGAAAATCTATGCATTGCTTCAAGTACATCTTTAACTAAATAGTCAATTTGAAGTGTAACAACTTGCCCGAATCTTCCATTTTCAATAAAAAAAAAAAAAAAAAAAAAAAAAAAAAAAAAAAAAAAAAAAAAAATAAAAAAAAAAAAAAAAAAAAAAAAAAAAAAAAAAAAAAAAAAAAAAAAAAAAAAAAAAAAAAGGAAAAAGGACCCCCGCAAGGG
>Ga0157364_1006933_pt1 | contig 11691 bp, 4 predicted proteins | sample AttsexASBM2_FD_111476 | JGI IMG/M metagenome (GOLD analysis project Ga0157364, IMG submission 111476) | Fungus gardens microbial communities from leaf cutter ant in Ribeirão Preto, State of São Paulo, Brazil - Atta sexdens ASBM2 | ecosystem: Host-associated > Fungi > Mycelium > Unclassified ...
ATTTATCAATGTATCTTATTTATTTTGTATCTAAATATAGAATGAGTATATAAGTATAGATTGAGATAAATTTTTTTTATCTCCCTATTTATTTCAGAAGCTCAGAAACACGGCTTTGTTCTCGTTGATACGTGACGTTCTATTCATCCTCAAGATTCTTCGAAGATGAAAGTATATTTTCAGACTACGTGGAGAAGGTTTTCGAGTACTTGGAGTGACCGCCCGAGGGGCATAAGTGAAGAGCAGGGAAAGAGAATGCGAGAATAAGTGAAAGAGAAAAGAGATATGAGGGAGAAAGGAGAAAAATATCGTGGCTCCTTCGACCAATATATTCGTGGATTTGAGTAAAGACAGAGAGAGAGAGAGAGAGAGAGAGAGAGAGAGAAGAGTCCTTGACGCATCCTCGGATGCTCGAGAGACCCATACGAGCCACGTACTTTCATTTATCCGTCCATCCATCTCGCCGTGAAGACTCAACGCCAATGTCGAAGAAATAAATTGAATTGGTATGTCGCGAGTGTACGAGTCGCTTGTATTGCCGCGTGACGTACGATCCGGGTCCATGACCGAAGAGAAACACTCGAAGTTTTTACAACTTCGATTAGAGGACCCAGGATTGCGCAACTGATACGACACAATAAACTTCCTGCAATTTTATTGCTACTCGTAAGTCTGTCGAGTGCTAGAAAGAGCAGCACGAAATATTTTGCGCGAAACAGTAGAATTACCTTCAAATAATAATGTGTTTGATGAAATATTTTGCTTATGGAAGTTCGATTATATATGCAAGGTATTTTATTAAATTATAATATTAGATGTAGGAAAAAGTTCGTGGCGTTTTTTTCCCGTTACATCTAACGGGAAAAACGCCATGAACTTTTTTCCACACCCAATATAATCCGTAATTATCATTGTTGACATAATCGTTGTTGTATTTATATTTGTTCTCGTATTCTACACATTTTAGCTCTTTATTTATAATAAAATTCATTAACACATTCTGTCCGTAGTCTATACATTTCAAAACGTTTTCAGCTTCATTCTAGAAAAATTCAATTCTAAAAATATTTAATTCCTCAAGTCTAATAACAACGGCAAAAGGTGAATGAACTCTGATAATTTCGTCTAGCCTGCCTAAAAATCAAAGAGAGGAAAAGGCGCCGGGAAGCGACAGGGGTGGTGGATCGTAAATCGTAGTGTACTGTAAAAGGACTTACACCGGCGGCGTCGCGGATTATCGGAATTCAATAATGCGGGACGATACAAATAAATGGAAAAATCTACCTTAATGTCGCCACACGCTCGACAGTGCAAAATAATAAAGAACTGATGTTTAGCAAAGCAGTGAAACTGTATATTTCTCCTTATTACTTGGTCCAGCTTTCATCGATTGCGATATAATAAAATTCTTGAAGGAGGATTACTCGATGAAAGTAAACTGGAAAAAACTTGAAATTTCAGCACTCTATATATATAATAATTTTACGTTTTGCAATTGTAAATTAAAATTTATCTTTTCCTCTAACTGATAAAATTAAAAATAAAAATAGAAATCAAGTAGCTATAGTGGAAATTCATTAATTATAATTTAAAAGTGTTTAAATAGAATTGCAAGTTATATCGCTTAATGATATAATCTGATGAAAGATATTTCATTCTTTTGACTTTGAAAATCAAATTAAAAGTCTTAAATAACTTCTGTCGATGTAGAAGATTGTGAATTCAATTTTATCTCTCTGGAGGTAAAGGAAGGGAAAGAAGGACATATTCGGTGCTAAAACCGCTTGACTTCATTTTATGTACATTGTGCCAAGGAGACGATTTTCTTTGAGGCGGAGAGAGTAAAACAGGGAAAAAGGGAGAAGGTATAGGAGCTGCAGAAAAAAAGGTACCGCCGGGGATTTTTAGGGTTCCTAAGAACACCCTTATTTAGAACCTTAGCATCAACGTGGACTCGGCCATAGGACGCAGAACGATAAAAAGCGGTATATAAGCGAACGTAAAATTCGTTACGATCGAACTTCGCCTACTTCCGCTACCATCCTAAAGAAGAAAGAGAAGTAATTACTTACAAAAGACGCGAGAAAAGATATTTGTGTGCAATTCTACAATTTATCTTATTTTATAGCATACTATAGGCTTACTCAATTTTAATGGAAAAAAAGCTCGTTCGAATTTTATACTATTTTCTAAAAAAAATTTGTTAAATTGATGGTACACGTACAAAGAATTTATACAAAAAAAAAATTGTTATATTAAAATTTGCAATCACAATTTATTTTTATTTATTTTATTTATTTATGCATTAATTACAAAATAAAATGAAAATAAAAATGTTAAAAAATAATTCATATGTACAGGTCAAAATATATAGAGCTTCAAAAGATTCAATCTAGTTGCAATCGTTTGATAATTAATATCATTAAAATTGTTTTTTTATTAAGATATTTATTTTTCCAATAAAACTTTTCTCGCGTTGATCATTTATATATATATATATAGAACAGAGAGCCGCAAGTTCTTGTTGTCGAAGAAAACTTTATCCGACTAGTGCAGACAATTGGCTCACGAAACCTGGCAGCATCGTAAATTCGTTGAAGAGTGGGTGCGCTCGTTGCATTCTCAGTTAACGTGAATACGAGCTTGCGAGACGAGCTCTCTTACTTTCTTTAAAAGCATCGAGCAGAGTTCGAACAGTTAAACGGTCTACAAAACGTATTTACGAGTGGGGCGATAATGTAGAAAGAAACAAGAAGGAGAAACATTTCTATCTTTACATTTTCCAAACTCAACAAATCTTCTAATTCTTCATTAACCATATTTAGATAATATTAGCAGCACATTACTATATTTTAGATAATAATATTTAGATAATATTATATAGATAATAATATTTCTTCAAATCAGAGCTCAGTATTTTTTATTCAGCGAGAACAATGTAAGCATTTTAGATTATAATTATAATTAATAAGATAAAAAAACAGAGTCTAAATATATTTTACCATCCAGATATTAATTTTATTTTATTAAATGCTTACAAAGTCACAAACAATACAATATTGAAATTAATCCTGTCGTGCGAAATTAGTCGTAAATTCCAGTTTCGAATGATGATAAAGGCCAATCTAAGGGCTTAGGAAAGTTAAATGGAAAATAGAAAGTCGGGGCTCAGGGACAAAGGGCTTACTTAGGACTGTCCATGTATTATTATAGCCGGCGGAACAAAGGATTCACGAAGGATTTCCCCGCATCCTCTTCAACGTGGAAGGGTGTGGTGGCTCAGAGCGATAACAACTTCTCGCTGAAAGTTTCCCCGACGAGGGATATTCTCAGTTCCGTGTCGTTCTCCATGCAACTGACCCACTGCCATCCCCAGGAAAGACGTGCCAAACAAAGAGATTCTCGTCAGGGTGCTCCTTCTAGCGTGAAAATAATCAATGGCGTCTCCCAAGACTTCGTTTCCAGAAGTCTTGCGATGATAATAGCTTTCTTTCCTTCGTGTCAGTTGTTATCGATCTGACGATCATCTATGTATTGTTACTAACCTGAGTTCTGACCTCCATTTCTAATCACAGTGCTCAATTACTAGACCATGATGCTCGACAGCTGTGGGCAGCTGATGGGAACGCAATTGAAGTTACCCCAATGCCGGAAATTCGCTGATTCGACGACGTACGATTATTTCCGATACGCTCATTCGTGCGTTTCCATGTGGCGTCCAGGCTATCAGAGTAATATCGATAATACGACTTTTCTTCGAAAACTTCCTAGTCTCACGAAACTTCCCTCTTTTTCTCTCTGCCTTTTTCCCTCCCCAGGGAGAATCGTAGCAGCGTCTTCGTCGAATGCAAGTGACCCACTGGCATTCAAGAAAGGAGATCCGAACAAAGAGAACTTCCCTTCCAGCTCTTTCCGATTCGTGCTCCTTCTCGCGTGAAAATAATCGATAGTGCTCTATCCGTACACACCGCTGGGTCTCCTTGCTTTTCCTTTCTTTGGCTGACTTCGTTTCCCCCTTTGAAGTAAGGGAAGGTCGCCATCACGAAGGAAACAGAAGGGAACCCGGATAGATATCGGTCGAACAACGCTCGATGGAACTTCCTGAGTGAAATTGCGGTCTCTAATATTATTGACAATTGATACGACACACGCCTCGTGGCGATCCTAGAATTTTATCGGGATCTTACTCGCGAAAGAAATTGCTTTCTTCTCGAGCAGCCGTCATTCGGTCGTAGAGATATTCAGGATGTCCAAATATCGCAGATACCGCATACAATACATTCATCGCAGGAATGTAAATTCTAAAACGCCGACGCGAAATTACGGTCTGCAAATTTTGATACAAAGTCAACTCTCTTAGCTCTTTTGCTTGCATTTTCCATTCGAAACAGAATATTATGCGTTTTTTTAGATTAAAAATTAATTAATAAATATATAGAATGCAGTTAAAGAGATATACCGAAATCTCAATAATTATCATGGAAAATTATTATAAAATTATTACAAAATTAAAGAAGTAAAAACATCTATATTTTGCTTTTTATAGATATTATTTACGATTATGTACATTAAATAATTTTATTCCGACGATAAAGTAAAATAAAGGGAAAATATACGTCAAACGCAGCTGAAGCTCCACAAGATTTTTCTCGGTAAGCTCCTTCTATCTTTCTTCGGTTAAACCGCTTATTTCCTGTAGTCTGGCGCGGTAGGCCGATTAGGTATAATTGCGATCGAACGAAAAAGACCCACGATGAAAATTGGATGCACCAAGTGCGTACAATTTTAATCACGCACGCCGGCAAAGAGCGGTGTTGAATAATTCGCGAAAATCGAGGGGGGGGAAAGGTGCATTGCGGATGAACGCAACGTGTTTTTTTTAACATTCCATCTTGTTGCCGCTCACGTCATTATCAGATTTGTGATGTAGCCGTGTCACGTATTCACCCCTGACGCGTTAATTATTTACCGTACGGGGTGAATTCATTCGTTGGTGGCGCGGCGGTACAGTTATAATGCTGGTTGATGCATCGCGTGCTCGTCAGGATTCGTTTTAGCGACGGGATAACTACAATTTTGATCGAAATATAAAACGAGCATTTCTCGATTCTCGACAATCACAACGAGCAGAATGTTGGTAACTAAATATTTGCGTGAAAGAGAAACTCGCAAAATAAATTAATAATTTTTTGTAAAATAAACGGAAGATCTTTACATTTTAATGGAATAACATTTACAAAAGTTAACGAAATAATTTGTAAAGTGAAAAATAATATAAAACCAAAACTTAAATTTTATTATTTTCTCTCGATAAAGTAAAATTTTTTTTCTATCTTGATAGATTAGATTTCGGCAACCTTGTCGATGAGACTATTCTGTTATGATATTGTTGTCGATAAAATTAAAAAGGGAGATAGCAGCTTTCAGCCGCCCTTTTGTTCGGAGCCGATAAGAATGGCGGGCGTACACACATATTTCATGCCCATGCGTGAAAGGTTTTCGTGCATATCGCAGGAGAATCAATAAGCGCGCTTGTGAGTTGCCTATACCTTGTCGAAAAAAAGCCCTTCGCGATTCGTACAAGATAACCGCCGATGGGCAGGGAGGGTTCGCTCCCCTCACGGATTATAGACGGAATTAAAATGGGAGATGGAGGCCAGATGAAAAGTCCCTTTTTTCACATGCGTTGACTCTCGCTTGATTTATCCGCGAGCTGACGGAGTTCGCGGATTGGCATGAAAAAGAGTCAAATCCCGAGTGTGCACTGCGAACGCACACTTTGTCATTTCTGTATTACCTACCTGCAATCGATAGTAATCTAAAACGTATCAATGTCGAGATGTAAGAGATTTTTTCGAGATACAATCAAGTCACTTTGACGCCGCTGAGATTATTTAGGACGCTATTGTGATTCGTAACTTATAAATCATACGTAATTTTTTTCTGATAATTTAGATATATTCTGATAATTTAGATATAAAAATAATAAATTTTACGACAAATTATGCTCTTTTTTAACGGGACATTAAAATAATTTTTTGCAGAATTTAAACTTAATTATTATTACTATTAAATTTAATTAGAACAGAATTATTAAATTTAATTAAAATAATGTAAAAAAACTTAATTAAAACAATGTAAAATTTAAAATTTTATATAAAATTAATCAGAGTGTAAAATTATTTTTGAATTTTTTAAATATTCAAGCTTTGAAGTTTTCAAGCTGATTAAGAGTATAAAAATATATGTTTCAATGGAATTTTTTATTAAAGTAAGCATTAAAAGAACACTCGTTGAAGTAGAATCAAAATTTTGGGATAGTAAGACTACCATTATTTTGAATTTAATATCCAGAAAGAGGATCGTCGGATCGACTTCCTGATCTGCGAAAGTGAGAAGATCTCATGTTCTGTTTGACAACAAAAATGAAGTAGCATTCAAATCGCGTTCCTCTACCTCGTCTCGAATTTTAATTGTAAAATCGAAATTAGTCTAAATGAAGAATATTTCTCTCCGTGAGATGAGCAAAATGAAAAGCAATGAAACGTAAGTATATTCAAGAACATTTATAACTTCCTTTCCTTCATATCTTTAATACATAGTAATCTGACTTTTTAATTTATAACAAGAAAAAAAAGAAGATTATTTTTGCGAAGCTCAACTCTATATCTTCACATGCAGAATATTTCATCGATTGGCGAATAGCAGCGGCTCTAAGTTATCGCTAATAAATTAATACAGAAGCGCGTACATCGGCGGAGGACGTGCGCTATAAATCCTGTCGTTCTATCTCCGATTACCCGATTACATATCGCGATTGATATACACGCTCGCGCGAGGAACAAGAGATTAAACCTAGCTGCTCTCTTCTTTTTCTTCTCTCCTACCAAGGGCGACTGCTCTCCTGCGGGGGACGTACTAAAACAACGATCAACGTAAATTCATACGGCGGATTCTCGCCCAAGGCGAACCACCCTAACCGTGACTATCCATAAAAATCTCTGTCCCTTCCACTAAAGGAGATTGCAACGACGTTCAGCGGTACCAGACACGACTATATATCACGCCGTCCCACTATACCCGTTCCGCTTCACTATACGTGTTCTCGGCACGCACGCACGCACGCACGCACGCTTATACACACACGCATAGGTCGTCTCAAAACGAATTGACGACGCCTACAGCACGAGCATCAAAATTACTGCAGTTACGTGAAACAATTTCTACCCTTCAACTCAACAGAGAAACATAATTTCCAAATACGGTTACATTGAGCTGATCAATTCAATAAAAGTAATAAGTTCATTAGTTCTCTAGAGTCTGTTTCCAATTAATTTCCACAAGTTAATTTATAAATGTACAAAGCTTAAGCTGAACACTTGAGAATAATTCGCGCTCTTTTAACGCACCCTGTACAGCGCTGTAGAGGATCTATCATAACGTAGAAGAGAGATATGGCTCTTCTAGTCCATATAAATCAGCCATACGTCGCTGAAGAGGCTGAGAGAGGCTGGATCCTTGCCATGTACACCGCACGTGTCTGGTCTGACAGAGAGAGCTAAAGGTCGAATCTACAGAACGCTAAGAAGAAACACGGGGTTGTTCCACCCCCGCCGCGCGTCTCACGAAAGGGTGGTCCTCTGGGGGGAACCAGTATAGGTGCCCCCCTCTTGAAATTTATCTCGCTGCGTTGTTGGCGTAGTTATGCGAACGTTCCTCGCGGCAGGAGGTGCTTGTCATCGACCGTTTCCATCATCGTCGGATACTTTGTTTTAACATCCTGTCCTTTGTTCTTCCTTAAGTAGATTTGGAACCTCATCATCATCTTGATGGATATGACAGCGCCGCGGCTTCCCTTTGTTCATTAAAGCCGATACAGGCAATGATTTTTCGATAAGAATGCTTCTAATTGTGACAAATACATTCCCGAAATAATAATCGGATGTCACTGATTATACGAGAGTAATATTACATCGTTAGCTGAATACAGTTGTGCAAATAGAAATCGACTCTGCGTGCTTCACGATTAATGAAGTTCGCTACTATTACGATTTCAGCTCTGATGTAGTTACGTTAAATGGCTGAGCTATGCAAGATTGTTCTTGCGTTAACAAGATTGCAAACTGCAAGCGAATTCACGCGAGCGTAACAGAATCTCTGTTTCTGACTGTTCACCGACAATTGGTCTGCATTCTTTCTTTCTCACTCTAAGCCTGTTTAATAGCTTTTAACATAAAACACGAAGTATAAAAAACTTTAACGATATATAAAAAAATTCTAAAGCGAAATATAAAAAGATTAATTTACAAAGCAGTATATATAGTTAGTGAGAGATAAAAGAAAATATGATCCTCTACCAAAAGAATAAAAAACAAAAATAAGTATTCTAAATATCATTAAAATTAAGTGATCATTAGCATAATTTCAATTAATTCCATTTTGGGCAAAAATCCAAGCGTCATCCCCAATGTGACGTGATAAACGTGATGCGTGTTCGTCCGAAAATTACCGCGAGAAAGATGAGAATCATCTTCCAGGTCCTCCAAACTCCTCTTCGTAAAGCCTAATGTGCCAGCCAGCTGGGAGGGAAAATGGAAGGCACAACTTAAGTGTCTCTTGAAGTGAATCCAGGCAGGACCGGCTTAAGGCTTATACTCAAAACGGAACACCTGAACCCAGACCTACGTATTGAAATCCGATACGTTCCTTCGTTTATCTAAATTAGCCAAACGGTTATCAAATTTGTCGGCTGGAGAAAAGACATTTACTCGCGTCACACATATAAATACATTTTGAATGAGCTCTTTTTATATGCGAGCCATTTTATTTGCGAGTTTCTGACCAAGCGAACATTCGTGCGCGGCCCTGAGGTAGGACCGTCCTCTTGGGTAAAGGGCTTTCGAGGAAATTGTGGTCCGGGCCTCGCGCAGTAAACGCAGACTGCGAAGCAATCGTCCTAATTGCCGGCCAGCTACTCGAATGCGAAGTTAATCATTTCGGACGGACGCGTTGCTAGCAATTCGCCGAGTTACCACTATGAACGAACCGATTTAGATAATACGCCTGGATTAGTTCTGCTTTTCCCCAAAGATACCGCGCGATATAACAGAGGTAGTTTACTCAAAATCGATATTGTATTGCTATACTTCGATCAATGAAGTTAATTTCTAATTGCATATCAAATTTGTCACGATAATTTTTTGTCGGCAATTATTATCTTCATTTTCTTGCATGTATTAAAAAGCTCAGAGTGAAACAGAAAGATTATAATCTTGGCATTTTTATTTAAATATTTTAAATATCTGGCTTACTGAAAAATTTTCTTCGACTATCTGCTCAACAATTAAGTATAAAATAAATAATTGGTCTTATGTTTATATAAAAGAAAAAAAAATCATTTCTGAGTATCAAGATTCTCATCATATGATAAAAATAAGGAATTCTTTTGCGTGAAATAAAAATAAAATAAAATAGCTATCTGCTCGTTAACAAGTTTAAGGATGTACGTAAAGATATTCGCGGAATATCTTCTCTGTCGTTCCCGTAATTTCATGTTAGAGCTAATTACAGCGACACTTCACGCGCTGCGCGTCGCGCAAAATTAGGAGGAAAATTATAAATAACGACATAGCCCGCGCCATGGCGTGCATTCCGATAATGCAAAGAAGGCGTGGAAACGCGATTCCGACCCTCTCGCAGGAGAACCCCACGAGACTACCTAATTACTCGTTTAAGATAAGATTTTCATCAAACCTTTAGCGGGTGGTGTGATTAACGGCGCCCTTTAAGAGCCGAATGACACGGGGACGAAATCACTTTCATGATTTAGGGGTGCCACACTTAATTCGCTCGCTATGCCACCCAAATATCGTTGTCGAAACAAGTATCGGTAAAATTCGCCATAGAGAAGAAACACGACCGATCGAATGTCTCATACTATATACACATAAATCTTGTGAAAAATTTACACGTTTCATAGTAATATTACGAGCGCGTCTCAATGTGATTGCCCGTGAATAATAAATATTGATAAATGGAAATAAGAAATCTCTCCCACGACGAGTAAAATGATCAACAATGTTTTCTCGAGCTTGGCCCCTTTTCGATTTACACTCTCGGAGTGCAGCAGTAAATTTAAATTGTAGCGTGTCATTTATAATTTAGGAGGAACAAATTACAGTTTCGCGCCATCTTTCCAATGTAAACGTGTTGCAGACCCGCGGCCTGTTTATTTCCGATGGGATTCGTTCGCTCGCTCGCTCGCTCGCTCGCATGAGCACCCGTGGAACCCTCGTCTGTCAAAATTCTTATCGCGTGAATAAGTAAGAAACGACACGCAGAGTACGCAGGGCTATTCTCCAACTTCGTCCTTCCATTAATGCACGTGAAGAGTTATGTCGTCCTTTTTCGCATTTTCGTTGTCAAAATGATGAATTATTTCGCGCTTGATTTCATGAGAATACAACTTTTAGATAAAATGAACACAATATCATGGCTTATTTTGAACTATAATTAAATTAACTTTAAATTAATATAATCAACAAACGTTTCGACTTAAAGACTTCCCCAGTATTAAAACACAGAAATACAATCTTAAATTAACCAACCAAATGAATAATGAAAATTTAAAAACTATCAGTGATGAAGTGTCAATTAAATCGTTATATTTTTAATTTTGATTCTTCAGTATTAAAAATGCGGAACTTTTTTTCTTATAGTATAGGACTATGAAAAATGCTGCTGAAACTATTGTTATTTTTTTTATATTAATAGAATGTCGTGCTAATTTCACAAACATTTTAAATACTTTTATTCATTGTCAAAATCATTATAAAATTCAGCTAAACGTAATAAAGTAGAACATAATTTAACGCTACAGTGCAAGGGTACAATAATCGCACATTTTTTTTGAAAAAAGAGGGGAACGAAAGCAGATTCTCTTTGTCCAATTCTATGGAAAGAGGGAATTTTGTCGTCCACTTGAAACGGAATTTTCTAGGAGGGTTGCGCCCCTTCGGAAACGAAATGGGCGAATGTGGGCTAACGAGATTCACGTTCAGGTGCCCAAATACAGTTGGCAATTTCCTCGAGTGATCGGTTCCTGATTACGAGGCGTGTTCCACCCCCCACGATAAAAGTAATGTGTCGAACTGCCCCTCTTCATCCTTCTTATAAGATGCATTGCGGAAGGTGACTGGTTCCACCAGGAGTTCTCCGTCGCGATTTTCATGAAAGATTTTATCGAAACGTTTTCATCATTCTCTCTCACCCTAAGCATTGATTATCGCGACGCGATTTCCTAGACATACGACAGGTATTCGTGCCGGATTCGACAGCACCATGAGAAATACGATCGATAGAGATATTTTAGTTTCGCTATAAAATTTAGTTTAATTGTAACGGGGTTGTCACAGAAAAAAATTAAAAAATTTCCTGATTTTTCTAGGTTTTTCCAGATGAAAATGGAAAATTTTCCATGACTAATAAAAAATTTTAATATTTAGACTCAAGTTAATTGTAAGAAAGTTAGTCTACATTAAAAATAATGCAAAAAAGCTTAAGTAGCATAGTAAAATTTTGGGTGCAAATTTAAATCAACAAAAAATAATTTTGGAAAAAAATGCAGTTATGACGAAAAAAAGCGATCAAAAATATTGAATAAAATATAAATTTTAATTATTTTATTAAAAT
>Ga0157364_1006934_pt1 | contig 11690 bp, 2 predicted proteins | sample AttsexASBM2_FD_111476 | JGI IMG/M metagenome (GOLD analysis project Ga0157364, IMG submission 111476) | Fungus gardens microbial communities from leaf cutter ant in Ribeirão Preto, State of São Paulo, Brazil - Atta sexdens ASBM2 | ecosystem: Host-associated > Fungi > Mycelium > Unclassified ...
AAAATATTTAAAAATATATATATATATATATATATATATATATATATATATATATATATATTATTAAATGATAAATCAATCAAAAATTTGAATTTATTACTTTATTGCAATCCGTGAAATGCGTTTTGAACGTATTGTATATGTAGAAGGATGTAAAAAAATCACATTTTTCCTGTCAGTATTTATCGCTGTTTTCCAAAATAGAAATAGTGCAACATATGTCTCCGTCCGTTAAAGTGTACACACACATGTGCGGAGCATATCTGTCTGAGCCGTCACAGAGAGGGATATTTTTTTTCAACACATGTTCCATTGCTCGTAGCAAATTGATTTAAAAAAAAGAAACTATGATGTTTGTTAACATGGTCGATAGTGTGGCACATCACAAAAATGTTAAGCCAGGAATTATCAGCTTAGATTTTTGCCATTAAAACATCAAAATCTCTTTCTCTTAATGCTATTTTTTAAATCAAAATAGAAAAATTTTTAGCGAAATGTTGATCTAACAGTAAAAAAAACACGTGTCTTTTAATTTACCTAAACTTTTATTATCATTAAATTTTAAAAATAAGTATTTTTATCATATTTTTCTTTAATATGACATTATGCATATCTATTTCGGTTATATACCTTGAAATTGATACAGCTTCATGCACATATATCAGTAATTATGTTTAATATGCGTCAAGTACAGCATACTGATTTCGCGATAATTTATTAGTTGAAAATTAGCCGGTATATATCTGCATATGACAAGCTTAGGGAGTGATGATTGCGCATTATACAGTCATTTATAATAATTATGTTGCATGAATAATTACTCTTTTACTCTATTTATTTTTCTTATAACAGTTTATTTAAAAAAAAACATAACATGAATTTCAGACCAATAATTCGCAGAAAATATTCCTAATTTTCATATTTTAAAAAAATTCTTATATCTGCATGGAGAGAATTTTTTTTTATACCCTAAAAATATATTATATATTATACCCTGATAACATGGTAAAATATTATATTATGGTACAATACAATATTTTAAAGATTTTTACCATGCATTTTAGTAAAGTTAATAGAACTTATTTTATACTTTATTGTTTTATTAACGAATGAGAGAGATTTGCATTAAAGTTCTTCAAAATATTTTGTCCCATAACTATCATATCAAGAAATTAATTTTGTTTTCGAAATGTTATAAAGTGCAATCAAAATAAACTCACAATTCGCGAGTAACTAAGGAAAGATATAAAAAATAAAAGATGCAAAAAATTTGATAAAAGAAAATTGGATAATCTGACTAAAGTTTACCTTTGTTAACAAGTTGCAGTTTCCAAACCTTTACAAAGTACTGTCGGAAGTCTCACAAATTAGGTCATGTGACATTTTCATCGTGGCAGAAACCATGGCATAGAATTTCCTGAAAGTGATGAAGGGATGTCCCAGTAGAGATGTTTCAATGAGATATGCGTTTATTTGCGGAAATGAGTAATTCATTCCTTGCGATGATAATATTCGACCATTTACCACATAAGTTCTGCCTTTGTAAAAGATGGAATATATATCCCGAATTATAATTATGATTAATGTTGGGACTTAAAAATACACGAATCTCGTGAAACTCGAAATGCGCCTGAATGTGTATAAAATTACATTTAAGTTTTGTCGAACAAGATCGAAAAAGTTGAACAAAGTGAGAGATCGAAAAGATGTTTAATGAATCCCTGAGTACGCGAAGCATTTTTCTCTCTTAAAGCATTTTTTACTTCTTACAGACGAGACGGGAAAAGAGAAATCAAATGGCATTATGTGCAATACAAAAAGATATCAAGTATGTATGGTATGAATTTATCTCCAGATCATTGCTTATTAATTCTAATAATCTATGTTTATTAATTCTAATGTAATGATCTATAATATTCAACCGCATATATTACAGTGAATCTAATATTATACACTATTAATGAAACAATACATTATAAATCATATTCACACAATCAGATCATTACATGAATTTAATCAAACAGAAACAATTATTATCTGTTCATCAAACAATACTTGGTTTAATCTCATGAATCAATAACGCGCTTGAATTCATTTGAATTCATTTGATTATTCAAAATTCTTATTTATAGTTTTTCCATGATCTTGTTCGACAAAACTTAAATGTAATTTTATAGATGTCGAGGCGTATTTCGAATTTCACGGATTCGTATATTTTTAAATATCAACATTAAAAATATTAAAAATTCAGAAAAGAAATTTAGATTATATACATCTGTATTAAATAAAAAAAATTAATTTAAACAAGAATATCATATAATGTCTTTATTTTATATAATTACATTTTGAGTTTTAGTATAATTTTTTAATAATCAGATATGTCGATATTAGCCAAACATTTTATTTTTTGTCCATAATCCATGTGTAAACTTTTCATTTAGATTATTTAGAATATATAAATGTAGCGTGATTGATAAAATTTTTAATCATTTCATTATGAAATATTTAATTTATTATAAAATTATTTAATTTATTGAACAATTTGCATATAATACGTACATCGAATAATACGTACATCAACCAAGAATAATTATCATTATTCTTGGCTGATATACGTATTACATTAATTTTCTATAACAAGATTATTAAAACTGTGCAGCATTTCACAATTTATTATATATTTCCTTGACTACTTGCTTAATAATATATATTTTAATGTTACTGCATGTAATCATTGTTTCAACTTATTACATTTATTTTTTAATTTATGCAATTTTATATATCTTTTCGATATCAAGTTTTTCGATATCAAGTTTTAATGTAAAGTGTAAAATTTGAAATAACTGCTATATTTTTAATAATACTAAAAAGAATACTTTTGACTATTTTATATAAATACATAAATATGTGTTTTGCATTTGAATTTGTAAAAAGAATAAAGATAGATAAAATTAATTAAAATTTCATGTATTGCTTTGATAATTACTTTTTTAAATATTCCTTTTCTACATAAATAAAGCATGATAAAACTTTATTTACGATTGTTTCACCACAATATCATGCAACAATGTTTATTCTCATCATCGATGATAAAAAAAGAATTTTAAATATTTTAATTCTGTAGATAAAATAACCTTGGATAAAGTAACCTATAGTTAAAGTAACCTTTAAATTAAAAAAATTTTTTTACGTTTTTTTACGACGTTAGTCATTAAATAATATTGACTTTTATAGTATAACAAATCCGTTATTGTCTGCAAAGAAATAGGTTAATAAGTATGCTTCAGCACATAGAAAATATATGCGAGTCATTGTCATAACTTCATACAGATATCTACTGACATCCATGAGATACGTAACGGATATTACATTTCCGATTCACCAGATTGATATTCAAGAATGCTGACTCTGTGGCCCTTTCAGGCAAGGACATTTGAAAATCAACGGATCAAGTATAAAGCGATGAGATGGAACTTTGGTTCATACACATAGCGACCAATATGTCAACAAAACTAACGCTATTTTCGGCGCTGGGATTGTGTCTATAGTAAAATACGTTTCCGCTAACTGATGCTGTACGCAGCGCGGAACATAGGATTTCGCTTTCACATATCATGTCACATTTTTTTCGTATGTTTTTCTAGTATAAAATGGATGAAATAAGCTCAAGAATAGTTGCACTGATTATTTGAGTAGTATTGTTTAAAAAAAATTGGATTGTCGCGAATAAAGACCGTTTTTAAAGAAATGAGAATAATGTTTGAATCCAATAGCACGGCATCATCTTAAATTAAATATTTGAATCATAATAAAATGCTTTTCAATTTGCCGTTCATGGCGAGACAATTTTCGTGCTACAGTGACTTGTTCATTTTTAAGCAATTAAAACTTTCAGCGATATATTTTCCGCGCAACATTCTTCACATCGAATACATGAATTGTATTTTAAACTCTGTTGTTTTGGCAATAGAGAAAATCAATTTTTAAACCATTTTTTCTCGCGTTTATCATTTGTCTTCGTATCCAATTCGCTAATTTAGTTCAGCGAGAAAAGGAACAACGGGCAATAAATCCTTTCATGTTCATTATTAAAGCATTCCGAAGTTTGTTATTAGCAGAAAGTTTAATGCAGAACTAGGAAAAAATTGCTGAGAGGAAACTTAGTGAAGCTCCATTAGAAAATTCTGACAGTATAAAATATTCAAGGAAAATAAGATATTTCTTCTCAATAAGAATTCTGGGTCATGAATGAAAAAATCGATCGATAATCATAACTATTTGTTACGTAATTTGATTTAATTTGATTTACATCAAATGTCAATATTTGTTAAATTCTCTAAAATTAAGTTAACTAAATTTTCGTCAAACACGAATAATTATTGTGGCTTGAGAGAACAACACTTAAAAAATATGTGAATTAATATACAGACCTTAAATGTGTTTTAAAATTTAATTAAATATAATTTAAAATTTAATTAAGCGCGCGATATGCGTGTTTGCGCACAATCGTGAAAAGATGTGACATAAACGGATTGCGTTTCGGTTTTGTTTTTTTATGAGGAGTGATTCGTCAATCAACTATAGAGTGCAAGATTGAGTGAGAAGAAACGTGAGAAAACGTGTAAAAAATTTACGATCGATTTATTGCGTCCACACGATCGGCAAAGTTACACAGTTCGCAGAGAGCATTTTAATCCGCGGTCTTGATTAGAAAATTTATTTGCGTCGAAGTAAACACCCGTGTGCCTGGCGAATAGCAAGTTGAGGAGGAATATATACTCGAACTACTACTAAACGTAAAGTCTCCACTTTCTCGTGGACGAAACTTTCTAATTGTGGGAACTTAGTTTTTTGTCAAGATAAACATTTGCTCGTTATTACTGAATTTTCTGAACAAGCTGTACGAAATTACGATATTCGCGTTTCAATATCGCATAAACGTAAAAATGTTTGTTGTCATCCTTTTCTTTCTACTTATTAGAAGCTAATTCAATAAAGGATAAAATTATTTTGTTACACAAAATATACAATTTTCTGATGATAAATTGAAGGATTAAGATAGAGCAAAAAAGTAAGAGCATATAAAATTTTATTTTTTTCAAAAAGGTGCAATCTGAGAACTTATTTTTAATATTTTCAACTAAAACATATTTATATATTTAGTGTTTTTCGTCTTTTTGACTTTTTATCCTGTCTTTTAAAATGCATTCGGCTTAATTGAAAATATTTATACGCGGCAGCAACTAAAGTTTCGTTTTAAGTATTTCAAAACGCATTAAGTTTTATATAAAATTAGTCACGTGCGAAGAATAAAAGTACACGCGTAAACTGATTCGTCATATTCAAAGGCTGAACGATATTGCTCGCGATCGTGATTCAATCATTCCTCGCGATGCTATGCACGTGCATCTACACGTCCGCACTCTAAATTGTAGTTGAATCGTTGAATCGATTGCGATGAAAATCTGAATGAAATGTTAGATACGTATCGCGGACGGGAAGCGAAGATTCAATGATAAGAATTTTTCTTTATTTCACTCTTGAACTATTTTTACAAAGTATTCATCAAAAACACTATTTAAAATTTAGCGAGTTTATCTTTTTGCTATGCAATAGATAATGAAAAATATTCTCTCGTTCGTCAAACAAACGAATATGACTGTTACAAATATTTTACGCATATGATTAAACAATTATTAACTCTCATATCAATATTATCATTTTTAAATCAAATATTGAATTGATATAACGTGGATTGATATATTGAATATTGAAGCTATTCTATACTTAAAAATTGAATTTTATTTTTAATTTAATTTTTCGTAGAATTTGTTTCATATCTCTTTAACAAATATCTCAATATTTCTACATATTAGATGTAGTAAAAAGAAATCCATTATTTTTACATGAAATTGAATGGAAAAATAATGGATTTCTTTTTACTACACCTAATATTTATCTAAACAGATACATATATCACGTATACATTCTCAATATGTTCTAATATCCAACACGCTTTATCTTTTACGGGATAGATTCATCCTCTCACCTGTCTCGAAGAAGTACTAAACTGAAAATCAATATCGGATACTTTTCATGTTATCATCGACTATTCCATCTATTTTATCTGAGTTTGAAAAACGACGAAGAAGAAAATCTGAGTAGCAACCGACGAACTACCGTAATGATGTAGCAACGTTCTTCTACTCTTTGCGAACCTAATTCCGACTACGATAAGCCTCCGTTTTATCTAACGTACATGGTGTGCTAAAATTCTCGTCACGTTCTATCTATGTACGTTCTTAAATATCTTAATTAATTTTTCTTCGTAAAGATATACTTTTAGCATTAAATTTTTCTGCTATTTTTGTAATTTTTTTTAAAACTGTCACGATATTTTAATCTCAGTAAAGGATTTTCATACATCTAAATATATATATTCACATTATAAAACGTAACTTGTTTTGTATGTATATAAAATTCCTTCATCTTCTATTGTACATAATGGCATTATTTATAATTTAAAAACTATTAAATTCCGTTATTTTTTCTTTGAAAAGATTGAAATCTAAATTCACTGAAGAAAACGTGAATAAAAAGCAGCGAAATTTCTAAGACACTCTGTATGGAATTCAGTGAAGTCGACACGATTGAGTGCGGCCGTTGTTCCTAAATGGGTGGAGTGCTCGCAGCGATCCAGAATTGAGTTCGTGTCTTGAGTCTCAACCGACCGAGAATTTAGCCGTCGCAGCCAATACAGGAGTGGTAGATCATGAAGAGGGTTATAGCATATCCACCACGTATGCAGAGGTCTACCATTGGTCTACCAAATATTTAAATTTCCGTTATCGCGTTGGATCATCGCGCAGGCTGAAAGGTAAACTGTCAGGTTCGGATGAGCATCTGGAGTTTCATACGCCAAGGTGCATTATTGCTTGAGTCTCAAATTATCGTAAGTAAAGATGCACTTACGATAAACGCTCGTCGATGATATTTACGTTGTTGTTAAGAAGTATTTTATAAAATAAGAACGACGTAACAGTAGATGTAATAATATCAAATAGTTTAACTTAAGGTATTCGCTAGGTTGCTGTTCCTCAATATAATTTATTTTCATATTTTCAACATCGCGAACATATATTATTCCATGCTTGTTGTGGAGATAAAAGACTGCTTTGAATAATTACGAAATACTTGGAGAAAATTTACTTATATTTTAAGCGGCAATCTGATAACGTATATTTTTAATTATTTCTTTCTGATATGTCCTATATACACTTTCAGTAGAATTATAATTCACTTACTGTAATTTTATCTGTAATTTTATTGTTATAGTTTACTTTACGTTTTAATTTATTTGCGTAAAATAACAAATATTTCTCAAAGTGTCTCAATAAAATCTAGAATTCTCAGCGGTACTCCGTGGAATAAATGACACTGAATGAGAGAGCGAATATCTCGGATTTCATTAAAGCATTGCACGATAGCTCGATTTAAGTCGAGATTGTGTTAGATATATTCAACCGCATAGTATTTTCATTCAAATAATATTAGTAGAGGAAAATGATTGAAATTGTACTTATAAAGTTGTATTGTTGTTGCTGCACACACAACTTCATCATAAGAGAAATATTTTTATGTGTTTCAGAGTTATAATTACTTTTGAAAATCATTTTTATTTTTGTCTGAAATTATAATATTCTTTCTCAATAATGTCATAATTTTTTTATTTTATTTTTCATGTAAAAAACAATTTAATTATTGAGGATGGAAAAATTATTCAAATAATTGGATTTTTTAATAGAAAATTTATACGCAATAATAAATAAAAGCGTCGCCCACACATTGTTTGTTGGTTAAAGAACACGATTTAAAAAAATGGGTAGGATTTTTATATAAACGCTAGGATTTTTATATAAACAGTATTGCTTTGCCGCTAAGAACAATCGAAAATGACAATAATTTCAAATAGGTATGAACTACATTGTTACAACACAATTATAGTTCTTCATATCTATTTGAAATTGTCTTATTTTTTCAATTTTTAAATAAATTTAAAAAACTAAAAAATTTGGAACAAATAGATATAATAATACAAATAGATATATTAATTAATAATTAATAATACTTTACATTATCTATGGATGGCTAGAAGCAAAATTTATATTTTGATCATATTTAATTCTATTGTGTGTTATATTGAGCTTGGCTTAGTGCCGAGACACTACCGTGTCTCCTGATGCTTTAAATTTTAATTTAATCGAGATAAAATAAAGCTGATATTTTTGGAAGAACGATCGAATTAATTGTCTCAAATGGTTTAATCGCGATTTGTAATGACAAATAGTAAAGTACTGACATAAGCGAATTTTGAGAACAAAGATAGAATTGATACGAAAATGAATACACAAAAAAATATATTGATATAATCTATATTTTATTAAAGTCATTATGATACAATAAAAATCTCAAAATCATAATAAAAATCTTAAAATTATTAAATTTATTATTAACAAAACACATATATAAAGCAATTTAAACATAAATTTCAGGTTGTATTTTTTATAATATTATAATATAACAAATAATTATTCCTCAAGTAATATTGAACTCATAAAGAAACAGAATAATATGATTTTTTACTTATTAAATTATTTTTTTTGTATATAAATAGTATATCTTGTATTAATTTACGAAACATTTGCTTTTATAGATATAAGTTTATGATAATAATTATGCAATGCGATGTATTGTCAATTGAAATAGATAATATTTTTATTATATAAATAAAATTTTAATATCATAAAAATGATAAAAATTATTAACATCGTGATTAAATATGTGGAATAAATGTATACGTTACACTCAATTTCGACATAACCTGCAATAAATTGCTTGTCATACATTTAATCGTTAAAATCAATGTTTTCCGTTTCGTCACCGAGAGAGATATAACAGTAGTACGAGGCGAATAAATCGCTGGAAATTTAACTGACAAATTTTGCGATAAATGAACTTCAATATTCAATATTCACGTTTAGTGCAAAATAAACTGTCATGGAATTAATATTATCCTAAAAACTAATTAGGATTTAAGCGTTACATTTTAAAGTTCTCATTTAATTAATTTAAAAGTTTCTATTTAATATGAATTTGAATTAAATCTTTCTGATATTTATCGTATTGAAAATTAATTCTTTAATCATCATGTCAAGAATGCTTTGTGCCTAGTGTTAAAAATTTCTTAGAGCCCTCTCTAGATATATATTTCTGCTTAAAAGTTAACTAAAAATATTTCTAACAATAAGTTTTTCAACGAATAATCGTAAATTTTTACACAATTAATATAAAATTATTATTTCGTTCTTGCAAAATTATTATTGTTTAAATGTAGAAATGCATATTATATAAATTAAAGTATATACAATAATTTCTTTTACTTTCTAATACAAAATTATAATATCTAAACGAATATTTTTGTCTATTATCCTACATACTTAGTATTACAGAATTTACTCACATAGAGAGGTAAGTCAACAGAATTATATACATATAGCAAAGTGGTTAACTAGCAAGTTCCATTTCTCTTGTGTAAGTTAGCGAACTGTAGCTCTGGGAATCTGAGGTTTCATTACATGTAGATTTGCCATCGAGATTCATTGTTTTCTGAATGTCTCATCGTTTCCTGCGTCTCTTGATAGCCAGCGTAAGTAATCAGTTGAATCAAACGTTAATTATTAAATGGAATAATCATAGAATTTGACATTAGTTATCTGTGGCATTAATTATCTGTGTATCCCTCAATGTTATATAAATTTTTTTTCCCAGAATTTATTACTTGCACACAAATTTAAATATAACTGAAATATAATGAATCGGGATATTTTATTTAAAAAAAAATTTTATTAAAAATTAAATCTAAATTTTATTTAAAATTCAACATTTATGTATTAATACTTGGCCATCATTTAATGTGCCTAAACTTGGAAAAAAGCAATAAAACATAAATAAAATGATAAGAAAATAGAAGAAAATAGAAAGAAAATAGAAAGATTTTCAATAAAATATTCGTTAATGGATTATCCGCATTAATTTTTATTTGAATATGTTTTTGCTATTATATTTTTATGTATCATGCTTTGTGTATCCAATGATAGAATTGTTATATAAAACTTAAATATCTTTACATGTCGTAATGAAGATTAAAATTACAAATTATGAGGGACAAACGCGATTGGTGTACAAAACGCATTGCATTCTTGTACTTATGAATTGATGCGATTGTTTCGATTTAGGGACTATTTTATATAGGATAATTCCGGCAAATACACCGCGCTGGGATTTATACCGCAGAAGTCAGAAAAAATAGAAGAAGTGAGGGTAATTTTCCCGCAACTATTCTGTTACATGCCTTTATGTTATAGTATTATGTTATGATTTCAGTTTCTTATACTTTCATTAATATTAATGAAATTATTGTGAGTTGAATCGATTTGTCACTCTAATAAGTAACGCCATCATAAATTAAAGTCTACGTAAAATGATTACTGTAGGGCGTACAAAAGATTTAGTAGTTATTTCGTGATACATACATATAGTGGAATAGTAAAGCATATTATATAGCAAAAATGCTTTGCTTTCTTTGTTTAGTTTGTTGTCTTGTATATCTCACCTGTTTGGGATATGCGGTATTTTTAGCGAGCGGGATTTATGCTCAAAGCATATAAAATGTGCAGATTGAATTCAGTGCATTAAATGCAATAAACGCATTATATGAAATATATACCTCATGTCATTTGTAATATATGTAAGAAGATTGTAATTATTATTTATTATTTCATATTATATATTATATATACCATTATATTTACCACTCTTATTCCTTAATAAAACTTTATAAACACATTTTATAAGTTATTATATCATTTTACGTCTTATTATATGTATTATTTATAAATTTTTCATGTCCTCCCTTCCCTATGAGTAGCTATATATCTCACACCTATGATATACGGCAAAAATGCAAGGATTTCAAAAAGTTTATTTTTTAATATAAAATAAATATTTCGGATTTCTAATATTTTTCACAGTAGTAAACAGTTTTTACTATATATAGTTCATTTACTTTAAACATAGAGTAAATAATACTTAATAAATTAAGATTTGATAGGTGCGGTGTACATACCGGAATTATCCTTTCTATTCTAACAGCTTTCGTAATCTCTCTGCATCGAGCCTAAGTAAACTCCGTACAACGAAGTTTGGCTGAATCTAAACTAGCGTAAGTTATGTGATCTCATATCGGTCATTATTGGAAACTCGGTTATGCATTTTACTTCACGGTAGTTATGTCTCTAACTTATGCCCAAAATAACTTTTCCTAATATGATTGCGCGAAACATTTAAAAAAAATTTTCGACAATGTTTATTACATTTTTCATATTAAAATATTAATATGAAAATGGAAAAAACACAAGTTTTTATCAATTAAATCTTTTGTTTTAATTTTTTAATTTTGCATTCAATTACACATTTTACAAAGAGTGTAACTTTTGTAAGAAAAAAACAGAAAATAAAAAGAAGTTGACAAAATTCTGAAAATTAAATTGAACAAAAATTATTTGATAAAAAATAATTATTTTATATAGTTTGTAGTTTTATTTGTTACATTATCTGTCTATTATAATAAG
>Ga0157364_1006935_pt1 | contig 11689 bp, 5 predicted proteins | sample AttsexASBM2_FD_111476 | JGI IMG/M metagenome (GOLD analysis project Ga0157364, IMG submission 111476) | Fungus gardens microbial communities from leaf cutter ant in Ribeirão Preto, State of São Paulo, Brazil - Atta sexdens ASBM2 | ecosystem: Host-associated > Fungi > Mycelium > Unclassified ...
ACGCACGCACGCACGCACGCACGCACGCACGCACGCACGCACGCACGCACGCACGCACGCACGCACGCACGCACGCATGCACATATACAGGGTGCGTCGCTAAAATCCGAACAAATCGAACAATTTTCTTTAACAAAATGTTTTTAATGAAAAATTAAATATTACAAAAAAATCCTTTTACACTTTGACACTTGGGGGATCCCTAGCATAATTATTCGAGCATAATTATTCGATATATCCCTCATTAATTTGAATGACGGTCTCTATTCTCGGTCTGAAGCGTTCGCACGCTGTAATATAGCGCTGTCCGACGAATGCTGTCTCAATAGCGTCCTTAATGATGTCACATTGGGATGCCGAGACTTATTTGTAATCCTTTCAACTACGTTCCACACGTAGTCCAAGGGATTTCAATCTGGATTGTTGGAAGGCCAGAATTTCTTGGACCAAAACACATCGACGTTGTCTAAGAGTAAATTTTGAATCAAATGATTCGGTGCACCCGCCTGCTGAAAAACATATGGCCTTCCAGACGCCACAGTTTCACTTCACTACATCCATCAGAATGCACAACGGATTGCCCTGGATCATCCAAAATCTTGAAACCTCAACGACTGCAGGGATTCTCGCGGTGCATTCTTTCGAGTGACTCTTCCTCGCTGGCATACTGGAACTTTCGTTGAACTGTTCTAAAGCCTATATTTTGCCACAACGTCATAAATGATTGTTCTTAAGTATTCAAAGAATCGAATTATTTCCGCTTGTTAAGCGCCTAGCGCAAAAGTCTTCGATAATCGCGACTCTTCGCACTTGGTTTCAACATCGCGGCCATTTTGAAAATATGACTGTTTACTAGAAGCATCAGGCTTTCTCGGACGTCAACAACAACTTCTGACGGAGGCAGATATAATATAGCGAAAAATTTAAATTGAAATTTGTCCGAATTTTGGTGACGCACCCTATACATATATCACACTTATTTACAGATTTTAAAGGATATAATAATTTTGATTTTTTTCATTTGTGTAATGCAACTTAATTGTTTTTATTTTTGCCTTCTTTTCTTTTTTTTTAAATATTTACTGGTTGACCGACGTTATTTAAGATGGAAATTTATCAGTTATATTTTTAACGCTCTATTATAAGCATTATTATTTAATTAATTTATTTATGCAACGATGCTTAATTTCATATACTTTTTAATTTGATCGGAAGTTTTAAGATTCTTTCTTTGTAATCTATTGAATCTATTATCTTTTTATTTTTCTTGTTTTTTTAAATATTTAGTCAATTTATGGACAATTTTATATTAACAGATTTTTGCAACAACAAATCCATTTTGTTGGTGATTCAAATTAGATTTACAAAGGAAGAATATGTAACGTTTTGTAATTGCTGAGGAGAACTCCAAAGAGTCGAAAGGTATAATTTATGAATTTTTGGATTAATGAAATAAAAGAATATATTCTTATTTTATTACTTTGCATATTGATTGCCACATATTCTCTCATTTGCCCTGTTAGATTCTCCTATTGGATTTGGAAATTCCGTATCGAGATTTACATTTTGAATTGATAGATAAATAAAATCCGACCGAAATTTTGATTCAGTTTTTGATTTCGTAAAAAAACAGGATTTTGGTTTGATTTTGGTTTCGATTGATATTAAGAAAAAATTTCAGTAGGTAAACCGAAATTGTATAAGTTGCAACGCGCCGTGAGCGTTTAAAAAACAACTGTTCGATTTTAATTATTAACTCGTTGATTAAGCTTAAGATAATTTGAGTACAAATTTTGATGTGTAATAATAACTGTGATTTAATTTCTTTAAAAGTTGAGGATCCTATATTATTATATTATTAGATTTATATAATTAGATATTATATAATTAAATGTTTTAATAAAATCTTGTTTTTTAAAGAGTACATAATTTTGTCATATAATTTTTGAAAATCATCCAGTCTCTGTAAAATTAATCCACAAATGTCAATTTCGAACCTGATAAAAATATTACTCTGTTATCTGTTCTCTCTCTCTCTCTCTCTCTCTCTCTCTCTCTCTCTCTCTCTCTCTCTCTGTAAGACTTATTTAAGTTTTGATTTTGTTTTCGGCCAAAATTGAGTGACAACCGAATATTTGTTTTCGGTTTCGATCGGAGGTTAAAATGTGATTTTGATCGGAATCTATAGATGAATCGAATCTATAGATGAATAATACTTGTAAAATTTTAGATTATTAAAATAAGAATGCCGACTAACAAATAAAATTCTTTCTGAAAAAATATACTCTTTTAAAATTTCTTCATTGATTATTTTTCATAATTTATGTATTATAAATTAAATATAATGGTAATTAATATAAAGATATGTTAACTTAGTTGTAAAATTAATTTTCTAACTGCAATGGTTTCAAAAGGGTTTCAAAGGGGTTCTTTTTTCAGCATCTGGAAATTGTTTATGATAATCGCTAACAACTTAATAAAAATTATTTTTGATTTTCATCCTTTGTTATAATAATGCTATAATCGGTAATTAGCTTTATTCCCCGTTTGGTTGTATCATTATTTAAAACTACTGCAGTTAGAAAATTGATTTTATAATTAAGTTAACATATTATATTTTTGTTATTATATTAAGTTAACATATTATATTAGTCATCATTGTAATTTATATTATATAAATTATGAAAAACAATTAATGAAGGAATTTTAAAAAAGTATATTTTTCAGAATTCAGAATATCATTTGATAGTCGGCATCATTTTTATCCTATTAAGAAGATTTGACTATTACTTTGGAGTCAAAAATACAATCAGAGTCCAAAACTTTTGCTGAAACAAGTTCGGCTACATGTCAATTTCAATCGAAACCGAAATCAAAATAAAAAAATAGAAATCCTATAAAAGTCATATATATGGATATACAATAATAATAATTATATTAGGATTCTCGAATTTTAAACAATACAAAAAGATAAATGTAGGCTAATGAGAATCAGCAACGATAAATGACGCAATTATTTAATAAACAATCAATAATCAGATGTTAGATTGATGTCTTCTTTATTTTGAACGTTTCGATTCTCTTTAGACTCTTCTTTAATAAGAATGATACAAGTATAATTAGCTCACATGTTCATAATGTTTAAGTCACTCGCAAATTGATAAAGAACATTGTTAATCTGACATTTTTTTAAAAAACGAATTTTATTAGAGTAATATATGCATAAACAATTTAAATGACTTACTATCATGGAACATGAAGCATTGCACTGAAGCTTTGTTAAAACTTAAAAAGTAGAAATGTTAAAATCAAATATAAAGATTACACATTTTTAGAATACACGTTCGTATACAACGACGTCACTCAGATATGAACTATTTTCAGAGATCACACAGTAAACATTAAAATTTGCAATTATGAAGAACAAAACACATGTATTATTGTTATTAAATCAAATCGATAAGAACCGCAGTAAATTATTGTATAATAATTAAAAACTGTCGAAATTATTAGAATTGTAAAATAAAGAAATAAAATAAAGAACATAATAAAAAGAAAAAAAAAAGAAATAAAATTCAATATAAAACATATTTCGTTAAAATTGTTATATTTTCGTCAACTAATAAAACTTTTGTCAAATTAAATTAATAAACTATAAATCTAAACAAGTTACTATATAAGTCAAGAGAAATTTTCAAATATTGCTGCATAGGTATGATGCAATCCTTCTGTATCTGAATGTAAATTAAGGCCATTCTTTTGCATGTGCATGAATACCATTTCCGAAATCAATTTTCTATTCAAAAATTTCTCCTTGTCTAAAATTTGGACGTTCTCCCAATTGAAGTCATGAGAAAATTCAATACGATGTTCAATAATTACAGAGTGAATGTCAATTTAGTCTACAATGTTTCAATTTATGTCTACGATGTTCAAATATTCTGCTGGAAAGTTTCCTGCATGTTTGTCCCACATCGCAATCTTTACAACAAATCTTATAGATTACATTTTTATTATCGAATTTTGGGAGTCCTTTTGTATTTTTATGAATCTATTTAATTTGTTATTGCTGAAAAACGCTAATTTTATATTGGTGTCTTTACAAATCAACGAAAATTTCTCTGATGTAAAATCAATATACAGTATATACAGTATATACAGTAACAGAAACTAAGATATACGATCACTAACCGTATCGTCATTTGAGACATTATTACTAAAAAATTTTTTTGTTAAACCAATATTTTAACGACTATTGATCAAAAATAAATTCTGCCGGATCATTATTTAATAATTATTAATCATTATTTAATAATGATTATAATTATTAATAAAGTTCATTATAAATAATGAACTTAATACTGCTATAGTGAAATTTTGGATCTGAGAGTAACATAACTCTCTGTCCAACATACTCATTATGATACCTTTTTTATGAGAAATAGGATGTGATAATAAATAGTTCAAATACCGTCCTGAGAATGTTAGTTTGTAATACCAATCTAACTCTAAACAGTTATTGTTGTTAATAATGATTACATCTAAGAAATTAATACTATGCTTCCTATTTCCAATGTGAATTGCAATCTCGGATGAAACGAATTAAAAGTTGTCAAAATAAAATCAATCATATCAGACGGGACAGCCACTACAATATCATCAACATATCTGAAAAGGGTAATTGAAAGCCTAACATTGCTATTGCTTTAATCTCTAAATTTTGCATGATTAAATCTACTATAATAGAAGATAAGAGCGATCCCATTGGTGTGCCAAAGTTTTGTTTCTACCATATATCTCATCATTAAAAGTGAAATACGTCGAGTACTAATTCTAATACTATAAAAAATTCTTTTTCCGGAATAGTCGTTGATTTTTTTATATAATTCCATCTATTAGCCACACTCTCAATCGTCAAATCTAATTATAGTAAACAGACAAATGACGTCAAGAGAAATTAAAGAATAATTAATTTCCAATCGCCTTCCTCTTAATTTCTGTGCAAAATGAAACTATTTTCGATTTTACTGAAAGATTTAGAAGATTTTTCAGAAATAATGTAAAATGAAATACGTAAAAATGAAGCCAATGAATATAGAGAACTATCAATTGAAGATATTATGATCCTAAAGGGACATTAGATTTATGCATTTTTGGAAGTGCATATGCACGAGATAAGTTACCTACATGATATTTTTTTATACGTACTATTTGAAATATAATTTTTATTTTTCCAATGTGATAATAGTTCGTGGACTTTTTTATGAGAATATTGATAGGATTTTTTTTATAAGTGACTTTGTTATAAGTGATCCCGATCATCAAGCATTTCTTTGATTTTCGAAATATAAATATTTTTGTTTAGAGCCACAATGATATTTCCCTTGTCTGCCTTCGTGAAAATAATATCTGGATTATTAATGCAAAATTGTTTTGTGTATCGTACTGTATTAATCGTTGAGTTAATTTACTGATTATGTTATTTTGAACAAAGGATGATAAAAAATTTCAATATCGATGTACGACATTGAATACAATTCCTAATACTTAAAATATTACTAGGTTTAATTTTCTTAAAATTATATTTTTAATAAATTCTAATAATGTTCTTTTTTTAATGTTCTTTTAAATGAAATTCTTTTTTAACGCGAAGTTTCCCCTTAATTGCAACAAATATTGAACTTTTTCAGAAATAAAACCAAATAAATTTGTGAACTAACCTTCTTTGATGTTAAATAATGAAGACTTTGATGTTGTTTCAATAAATTCAATAGGATCTATTTTAATGTTAAAATGATTGTTGGAATGACAAGAATTATCACCGTGGACAGACAACTAATATCTTGGAAATCTGAAGCATTAGTATCAATCTGATTCGGCTGATTATTCGATACATGATAGGATCGGAGATATAGCATTATAAATTCTTCTTTTATTTTTTTGTAACCATTTTATTTTTCCATTTTATTTTTCTCGAGAGAATGAATTTTCCTCTTTTCTCATATGAGATTAAAGGTGTTTTCTTGTTTTGCAAAAAAAGAATTACAAATTGATATAGGAACATGTTGTTAGATATTTCTTCTGAGATTCAAAATTTGTTTATACGAGTCATTAGATTTATAAGCATCATTAAGTTTTATTTTTAAAATTCTTAACATATATTGATTCCTAAAATAGTTCATTCTGTGAATAGAACGGAAATGTGAGAATTTTAATTTATCATCGATTAGAAATTTTAGATGTTGTGGAATGACATTGTTCTTTATACAAGTTTTAACAAATTTTATCCGAATTTTGTTTTTAATGATATTCTTGTGATGTTTAATCCAATTATTTCATGCGTTTAAAGGAATAATCTCAAAGGTTAGATAAAAAGAAAGAGGTAACGTAGATTGACGCATGTTACAGTCAATGTAGATAACAATAAACAATAACAATAATTATATTAGGACTTTCGAATTTTAAATAATATAAAAAGATAAATATAGTAGGCTAATGAGAGCAATGATAAACGGCGCAATTATTTAGAGAACAATCAATCAGATTGATGTTTTTTTTATTTTGAACTCTCTTTGGAAGTCCATAATGTTTAAGTCACTCACAAATGAACCTGTGAGATAATTATACTTGTATCATTCTTGCTGAAGAGGACTCCAAAGAGAGTCGAAACGTTCAAAATAAAAAATCATTCTAACATCTGATTATTGATTGTTTACTAAATAATTGCGCCATTTATTGTTGCTGACTCTCATTAACCTATTATATGCCTATCATATACTTTTTCTTCATAAATATCATAATTTATTGAAACAATAATTAAATTGAAAACTGAAATTGAAAACTGAAATTTTGGTTATGTCAATTTTGGTCAAAAATTATAAATACTTCTTCTTCATAAACGTCATAATTTAATTATTGAAACAATAATTACACATATTAAAATTAATATTTAAAAAGAGCTGTATGATTTCAATTGAAACTGACACGTAGTCCGTTTTCAGTTTTGATAAAAGTTTCAGTCGGATTCTACAAAAATGAGACTGAAATAAATTGTCATTCCAGTGACATTCCGTATCACTTGCAATGTTAGTGTAATGAATTACGGATATTATAATATTTATATTCTTAGTAAATGATTAGTGTATAGAATATTTTAACCAATGTATAAGATTGTCAATGACTCGGCAAGTACATATATTTGGCTACGTTACACTTATGATGTGACGAGCAGTGACTAGTTATGAATTCTAGGTTATATGAAGCTTTGTATCAGCTGCGGCGTTGCTAAGTCTGTTACAACTAATGCGATTTGTGACAATAAAGCTTTAAATCTGTACGATAAAGTCTAATTTTTTCTTTTTTGTTGATATTTCATCTGTCAAATCCTAATTTTTCAAAGGCCTAAATTGACTGAGTATATATTAAATCGGTGATTATCTTCGAAACAACCGCCTCTCATAAGGTGATATGCTTAAAATGGTCAATTTTAGAATAACATTATAAGAAACTATACGGTCAATATTGCAAATTGTAGGATTATTTGTGTACATTTATCTACATCATATAAAGAAATTATTATAAGTCTCTAAATTGGTTTTTGACTAACAGTCGAACTTCCTTAATCTAAAATTTTACGAGTATTATTTATCTATAGTGTATATATCGGAACAAGTTTAGATCCTAAAAAGGTATCCTAAAAAGAAAAATCGAATGACAGAAAAGAGGATCTTCCAGCGGCGTATATCGAAGTTAAATTTTTTTATTTTTTAATCATTAACAATTCACTCAATTGTTTAAATGAGACGTATAAGATCTCAAACAATACAGAAAAGCAAGGCATACATAAAAAAAAAAGAAAAATTCTTTAGGCCGATTTTTGTAGAAAATACATTTTAAAAATCAATGTTAGTAGTCTACTATAAGGGAACTCAAATGTTTGAGTAATTTTGATAGGTTATCTGATTGAGTTGAAATTTTATAGAAATTACTTTTTGGTGAATTGGAACCATTTTGAAGGATGCCGCCAAAAGAATTAGAAAAAAAATTTTTCTTCAGGGATAAAGATGGATACTACTCCAATGTGCGTGCGTGCGTGTGCGACATTTCACGTGAAACGATTTTTATTCTAAAACTATGAACTTTTTTTTGCATTTTTATGTATGCATTACTGCATGTATAGAAATGTTCGATACGTATTTTAGAATTTTTCGATTTATTTATTTATTTTATTCAACATCAAATCCAAAATCTTCTCCATAGTAATAGAATTTCAGTTTTATTACTATTGACAAGATTTTGGAATTGATGTCGAATGGTATTTTTTTGCAACTGCTCATGGTAAAGGTCCGTGTAATGGCGTAGGAGGAACAATAAAAAGATTGGCGACTAGAGTTAGTTTACAGCGCCTTCTCGATAAATAAATTACACTCAGAGATTTGTATACCGATGTGAACCTGGCGCTCTTTATCAAAAATAAAAATTAATGGCCGTGCAGGCCGTTTGTACTTCGTTTGTACCCGTTTGTATCTCTCTTACTTTGTACCTTAAAGGGTTCGGAGATACAGCACGTTTCAGTTTTTGCGCAACCTCTATATAGCAAACTTAGCCAATTTTAAAGATATCGAAATGGGACCAACGGCATTCGAAAGAGAATCGTTTGTACCCGTTTCTCTTTCGAATGCCGTTGGTCCATTTCGATATCTTTAAAAATGACTTATGCTCTTGATGCATTTATGAAATTTTGAAATCGCTGTATCTCCGAACTCTTTGAAGTACAAACGAAAGTAAGAGAGGTACAAACAAGTACAAACGAAGTACAAATGGCCTGCAGTATTAATTTTTATTTTTGATAAAGAGCGCCAGGTTCACATCGGTGATTTGTATATTCAGTCAATTGACTTAACATCAATACAAGTCGCATATTATGATAAGCGAATTACGACTTGACAAAATATTTGACTAATGATTCAAAAATGCTAAACCACTAAAACACACAAAAATTACACTGCATCATTTCGAAGACAAATGGTGAAATGATCAGCAAGAGGATATTCATTATGTGATTTTATAATATATAAATCCTTTTAGCAAATTGAAGGTTCAAATAATTACATTCTTAAGGAATTCTAATATTCATCAATACTCTGTTAAATCTTTTTAAATAATTCGTAAATTATAATATCTTAGCAAAAAATTGCTTCACAGAGTGCTTTGTTAGCGACTTTGTTCGAAATAATTACGATTTTTGTTATAGGGGAGACTAGGGACTAACGTAACATTTTGACTTTGAAGTGTTATAATAATTAAAATATAATATTTAAATTAAAAAAGTATGTAGGGTAAAATCACTAGATGTAAATCAGGCACTAATTTCGAATCTTTTTATATTAAAGTAATTATAATATTTTTCATTAAGAGTTACATCACTTTGGACATGAAAAAAAAAGCTATTTTTGGGAATTTTTTTGCGAAAATGATCAAGTGAATTAAAAATCTATAAATAGATGCTTATTATGCATTCATGCAATGAAGTATAGGAAATTTTTTTTTTAATTTTTCCAAAAAAAATGACGGTACTGTAGTCAATTCAAGTAAACTTTTCAGCGAGCGCCCAATTGGTGTACACGATTACGACGAAACGGTTTGACCTAGAAAAAAAAACCAAGAATTTTTATTTTCTACATGACATTTACTAAAGTAGGGGTTTTTAGAAATATTTTTTTGTGAAAATGGTGAATATTTGAAAAAGAAGTATCATTTTTGGCTAAAAAATTTTAAACAGAAATGTTAATAATATTAATATTTTAACTAATCACAAAATCGTTACGTACTTCTTTAGATAACTAAAAATTAAAGACTCTACAATTTCAAATGAATTTAATAAAAATTGTAAAAGTTGTTACGATGTACGCCGATTTAGAAAATGTCGTTTTGAGAAAAACGCGTTTAAAGTTTTCTATATAAAGATGTGATTCTATATAAAAATAAATTACTTTTAATCGGCAATGCCTGTGTTATAGAGTTCTTCTTCAGCATTGATACAAGACTTTTCAGTCTCTTTTCTATCTGATTTTAAGGTTCTATGACTCTCTTTTACCGCTTCAATCCAGTCAGAAATGATATTGAAATCGACATCAAATCGACATCGGTTCGACGTCAATTTGATGCTTCGACGTCGAATCGACATCGATTCGATGTCGATTCCATTATCATTTCTGACTGGGAAAGAATCAGCACTTCAAATCGCATTTCAGAATCGCATTTCAAAGAATCAGCTGTATGTTATTGTAAATACAAATTTTTAACTAGTGGGATTATATTTTCACATGTATAAACTCATTTAAGAAAAAAAGTTTTCAACTTTTTCAAAATTTCAAAGTGATGTAACCCCTTAAATAGTACATATCACAAGATTCTTTAGCATTTGTTTTATCTTTTTCAAGTGTCAATTGAATTGAATTTATTAGAAACAGCGCTATACATTTTATTAATGTCATTAATTAAATGTGCAAAGTTAACTAATATATAGTTATGTATCTTTAAAAATTCATTCAAAGTGTAATATTATAAGAATTGTTTTATGCCTTATAGACGTCTGTGAAGCTGGCACCTCCATCATAAAAAAACTATTGCCCATATGCCATAATTAAGTGCTAATTTATTGCTTTAGTTCCGAATTTTGTACTTCTTTTCATTTGCAGGAAATTAATTTCAAAAGTGTGGGTGCTGACTTCTTACACTAGCCCCCCCCCCCCACTTCGTAAAACACGTACAGAGTAAACAAAAAAATACATATCACAAATTTTTTTTTTTTTTTTTTACTTTAAGACACTGTAATGAAACTTCGAGAATTTTGAATAATTACATTTATATCAATTTCGGTCATTATACGTGCGCTAGTACCGCGATATTTTTGGTGAGATTTTTTAACTTAAACAACGAGCAATTGATTTAGAATTGGGATAATCTTGGAACAAATAATTCGAGAAACATTTTAAGAAAAATTGGACTAAAAATTGACCAATTAATTGCTTTCTTATGCGCGTACTTTACTCTTATACCGCGTACCTTACTCTACGCGTGCTAGTACCGCCACACTATAAGTTAACTTTTTTTTAATTAAACAATGAGTAATAAATTCAGAATCGTGATATTTTTTGAGCTTATTGAGAATATCCCGATTCAACAGAAATACAAAGATATATACTTAGGTTTCAGAATTTTTATTTTAGACTGCATAGAAACACAATATTAGAAATTTAAAATATCTATTATGGTTGAAGCTGGATCTTCATTGCTTTAAATAATTCAATCTTGAATTACAATCTTGTATACGTTATATATGTACATTATATATGTACTTGCATATATATATATATATATATACATACCATATTGTAGTCTTTTCGAATACAAGAGATCCGGATTCAAGTCCCGGCCGAGGTAATATTTTTCGCAATAATAAATTTATTAACAGTTTTAACATATTAACATCTTTATAATATGATGCTTGATAGTAACGTCAAATTATTAAAAATTGCTTGTCAATTTAATTCGATTACTAGAGTAGTTTTAATTGTGTTTATAATCCGGAAAAATAATTCGACGCGCAGTTCGAAAAGAGTATAATATGATATGTACGCAAATATATATATATATATATATATATATATATATATATATATAAAAT
>Ga0157364_1006936_pt1 | contig 11686 bp, 6 predicted proteins | sample AttsexASBM2_FD_111476 | JGI IMG/M metagenome (GOLD analysis project Ga0157364, IMG submission 111476) | Fungus gardens microbial communities from leaf cutter ant in Ribeirão Preto, State of São Paulo, Brazil - Atta sexdens ASBM2 | ecosystem: Host-associated > Fungi > Mycelium > Unclassified ...
CTCCGTTTCTCATTTTCCATTTTGCTTCGACCAACTTATATCGTTTCCGAGAATGTGAGGAATAATCCGCGCATAATTAATTTAATTCGCTTAGAATTTCGGCACGATTCACGTGCGCGCTCATGTTTTTTTAATTGCATTGCAAAAAATTAAAATGCTCTGAGCCGCCGCGTATTTGGTTAACGACACTTTCGCCGGTTGGCAAAACGAGCTCGTTCATCCAGCGTTTTCTCAATGAGATTAAAACAGTCTCGCGATATTAGTACTTTTCATTTGCGGTTTGTATAGTTGAAGCATTATGCACGACGCGATATGCACCGCGGTCTGCAATTCTGTGGAGTATTTCCACTTTATGGGTAAATTGTACGTTGCATTTATGACGACTGGTGTATGTTTAGCCAAATGCGTATTTATATAAAGTATAAAGCATTCGAAATATAAATAGAATTTTCATCAGGTTCAATAAAAATTTGTACATACCTATTACATCTTTGAGTTATGTTATGTAAAATGATTTCCTTATGTCAATTTTAACGCTGTGAATGCAAACAAAATAATCCCAACAGTTAAAATGTAATGTATTGAACGTAAGATATATTTCTTTGTACTTATAAGTACAAAAAGCTCGGAAAAAGTCGAAATTACTGAGATTATACTCGTTTTAATCTTTATGCTCAAGGCAGCTTTAATTTTGCATTTTACCGTGTTATTTCATGATTATGTGGTAGACGCTACGTGTCATGATTGTATTACGACGCTATTTTCCATTCAAACGTCTCTCCACTTAATGACGTTATATTTCATATTTTTACGATGCTTTAATATAACGCCTATATAAACATCAGTTGCAACAACAACAGCAGTGAGTGGCGTTCATTTATATTTAGAATGTCGTATCACGATTTTATACAAAGTCCCTATAAAGTACGATATAAATAAAGAACTGGCACAACATTACGATATCGTTTGTAACTAAAAAGAAAAGCATTTAAATCAGCGACAAGTTTCTTCCTCCTTGAGTGCTGGTAGATTTTAGCGGGAAAGAAAAATCTCTATTCGTGGGCCAATTTGCGAAAGGTCCCATTGTCATATACTTTAATAGGTCTAAACCGGTGGAACTAGACGGCCGGATTTAAAAGCGTTTTAAAGCCCTGCTCGTAACTTTCGAATGACTGCTACTCGCGTCGTTTCAACTTTTCCCGCGCGCACGTACACATACAATATAAATATGCGCGCGCGCGCGCGCGCATTATAAGCATCAAACGATTAACATCGTTTATCAGTATCATCGATTAGACGTAATAGACGTGTGTTACGCGCGTAATGGATTTCGGCGATGCGTGAGTCATGCGTCGTCCTTCGTTTTTGCTGCTCGCTATGAATAATGATCATCCTTTGTATCGACATACTCGGTAGTATAACGCGCGTAGTTGTAAAATACGTTTTCTCTTATCGGCTTTGCGGATCGATTAAGAAGACGCGGACGAGAGGCTGAGAGATTTATAATATTTACAGTGTGAAATATCAAAGGTAACGTGACTATAATGTTTGTAATACTGAATACTGAAAATAAATTCGCGTGCAGCGTAAAGTCGCGTGTAAGAAATTTGACGGGAGGAGAGGGACGTTGACGGGACAAGAAAGGCGATAATTCTGTGCAAGCAACGAAATGGTAGAATCGATAACCGCCATCGATATCATGGCGAGCACGACGATGCATATCATGGAGAAGGAGAAGGAGGTGCTCGGCGACGCGTGCGTTTATCTGGCAGTTTAATGCTAACAAACGCGTGCGATTCGATCGCGTGTCGAGTATGGTACGTGAGTATGAACGAGAGTACAGTGAGAGATACAGTTCCTTCCCTCTCTCTCTATCTCTATCTCTTTCTCTCTTACTCTCTCACCTCCCCAGGGAAGGCAGAGAGTCGGGCCAGAAAATCATGGGGTGGCTTCACCACCTGGTCGACCGATCGTTCCCTCTCCCTTACCGAATAGAATATGGTGTGCACAGGCACATGTTATGTACACACATTCAGGATTCCCCTCGCGATTGTCTGCGTCCTCTGCACGTCGCGTTCTTTCCCTTTCTCTCCCTTCTCCCCTTTAAAATAATGCAACACGCCACTACGGTCCGTCTGCATACCAACCGAAGTACGATCACGCGATTCGCTCGTACGTATCGGTCACCCGATATGGATTGTGCAGCCCTTCGTAACTACCTATCCTCTGGACTTGTTCAGATCCAAGCATAGTGCTCGATTTTTTTTTCAGCAGAGTATACTCTGCTATAATGCCAATTGCTGATACGCAATATTGTATATGACGATCATAAGATAATGCTTCTTCAAAGATGCTGTCTAATACATAAGTGTATAGTACGAATTGTACATTTTGCAGCACGATATATTGTGATCGAGATATGTTACATGGTAAGTCTCGCTTGGCCATTTTACTTTCTGCTCAATATATATCGTATCATTAGGATGTCTACCGTCTTGTATAAATTCATACATCAACTAAGATCTGTCTGTAAGATTTTTCTTTCTAATATTCTTTCAATGTTCATCTCTTACTGTAAAATTTCCAAAAGGAAGAGGAACAGTATTATTTTTTAAAATAATACTGTTTCTTTTGGAAATTTTGTGTATAATTGTGTTGTATAGAAACATTATGTGCCTGTATATATTTTATAATTAAAAATTATATATAATTTTATATAAAATTTTTACACTTTCGCAAAGCAATTTCAATCATTTTTGGTCCAATGAATGATCGTTAATCAATGTACGACTTAATGTAGTTATAATTCATTGATACACAATAATTGAATTTATTTATATAATTATATATTCATTCTTGCAATGAATTCTAGTAATAGTTTTATAACATAAATTATTATATAACATAATTTATTGAACCAATTTTTTCATAATATTTTCATAATTTAATGAATATTTTATTATATTTACGTACAGTTTTGGTTCAGTGTATAAAGTGATTTTGAATTTTAAGGAATCTAAGATATAATCATGTCGCTATAAAAAAGCATTTGTCTTTCAACAAAATAATTATTTTATACAAAAATAAAGTCTATAGTTAAAGTAAAAAGAATCTCTTTAATTAAAGCGACGAGCATAATGCACTTCGTTTTCGATAACTCAGATTATGAGTGCAACCCGGTACTATTGCAAGGGGTTAGGTATACTCGCAGCAGAGAAAGGAAAGTATGCGTATTGTGTGCGTTCGTGCGTCGGGATTTATTGTCATTCGACGACGATAGACACGATATTACGTTACGATAATTGTTTTCGATACGAGAGGCGTGTCGCTGCTCAGGCTGGCGCCCCTTGTCTCGACCTGACGGGAATACTTTTTACGGGTCTGCGAAAGTAACGAGCGACTGCATCGACAGACGCTGGTCGTCGGTCCAGATCGAAGCTTCGATAACAAAGACGCTTGATCTCTCATACCGGTCGAATAATTGGCAGGGATTACTCCTGTAAAGCGAGCGACGAAGAGGAGAAAGGAATTATTTCGCTCTTACTTTTAGTTTGGACCAAACTCTTACAAACATTTTTTTTTGTAAATACTTATTTTAGTCATAATTTGATGTGGAAAATTGATAATTAACATGATTAATGTAACTTGACTAACGTCAAGAGATAAGATAAGTAATAGTGATTGCAGAGGGCAATCAATGTCGATTTAAACCTCGATTGTGCAGTGATTTTTCTAAGAATAATTTTTCAAATTTTCATGTATCATTAAATATAATATTCTACGCGGTTTATACTCGGTAATAGTTATCCAGCGATCTTAAATTTTATTATGATCTTAAATTAATTGAAGTACTTTTATAACGATTTTATTAATTCACACTGATTGTGAGTTACATTTAAACAGGCAAACTGTAATTATCTTTTTTATAATTGCTTTTGCGTTCGTTGCAAATGGAAATTGTGATGAAAATAATTTTAACAGCGCATGGTTTAATGTGTGCGAAAGGATAAGCGCGGATCAATCGACTAGAAAGTCTTGGAAGCGTGAAAAAATCTCGTTCGATAGCGGATTTCTCGCCGCGACGACCTCGGAGCGATATCCCGCTGTTATATCCTCCTGCGGCTAATTATTGCTTGATATTTTCTAGAAAGCCTAAGAGGATCGCACGCCGCGCCGTCGCGGTACGAGAGTAGGGTCGCAAGGATATAAACAACGTCTTTTACAATGGCCACCTCTTATCGGCTCGTTTAAGAGGACGTGATTTAACGTGCCACAAACCGCGCCGGGTATCGGCAGGTCGACCGGTTAACTAGAAAGTTGAAATATCTGCAGGAAGTCGTGTCGATGGATTTCTTGTATGAGTCGGTTGGTGGTCTAGGAGCGATCTCGATCAGCGCGAGGTCAGCGATTCGCCAAGGCGATCGAAACGCTTCTTATTGTAGGACCTTGCGATGTACACGCGTGTGAGACTCGTTTCGATCTGAACGTTCAAACGCGCGATAGGAATATTTTAGTGTGGAAAGATTGCCGTCTTTACTTTTCTTTTTTTATTAGTCTCATAGATAATTTCTCTTATAGGTGTGTCTTATAGGTGTGTTAGGCCGTGGGATTTCGAAAGTCGGAAAATTTTTAAATATTTTTCGTATAAATAAGATATTATTTTTTAAATTCAATTTTATAAATTAAATTTTATAAATTAAATTAAAATTTTTTGTCTTATTTTTTTTATAGAATTCCCTTCGTTTTCACATCACATTTTGACAAAGTTATATTATTTGAAAATTATTGAAATGTGAACATTATCCATAAAAATCGAGTAATATTAGTGTCAGAAAGAATTTTCATAGTTAAGGCAAAATTTCCAACATTTAAAATATAACAGACTCAAACTTATTTTTAGTTTTCCTCTTCTTTATCATTGAAATCTCTAAATTTGCTCGGATAAAAACCGTGAAAAATGTAACTGAAGTCATTTCAATTATTTCTCGAGGAATTAGTTGAAGATCCTCGATGTAAAATATTTAATAAAACTCGCAAAAACATAATGGGTCATTACTTTATGCTTTACGTTATGCGTTTATCCGGTTACATTTGACGAAGGGAAAACCAAGAGCCGAAGTGAGACGACACAGCCGGCGAGATGGTGCTGATTTTATTTCAAGGATGAATAGGAGCTTATAACCTCGGCACTATTTCCAGCGGTCCATTAGTTCGTTGAGTAGGAGAGGAAAAATGTAATAAACCGCGACACGTCGCGTCTTCCTCCAGCGATATAGAACCTTTCGCGCGCGGGAGAAAAATTAAATTGCTTCGCCTTCTTTTTCCGCCCCCTCCCGTTCTTTTCTTTTCTCCTCGTCTCTTCGTGAGTAACGTAGATTCACGATTCCCTATTCAACCTGACAGGGCACCTGCGTAGAAAATTCTTGCTTCCGTATATCCCTCCGCGCGAGGCCTTCATTTATGAATGATGATAAATTTGATCTCGGTAGAAATCAGTTGTCTTTCATCGTAACGTTTACTTAAATTTAGTCCAATATATGATAATAATAATAATATTCAATGAATATCCAAAGAGTCCTAAGTGATTTAGAAAGAATATTAACATAAATAGACATTTTATTGCGAAGATAAACGCTATTAAATTCGGTTCATGTACCGTTTCACATCTTAATTAATGCCTCGCAACGTGTTTTCGCACAATATACGCGGAAATTTTATCGAGGTAAGCGAAACGCGATGGAAACGGGTTTTACAGTTACGGCCTGGTGTTTATGAGGCTCCTCCTTCTCATCTCTCTCTCTCTCTCTCTCTCTCTCTCTCTCAATCTTTATCTAGTTCTTTTTCTTTTTCTCTAGATGTAAATGTTATTTGCACGTGCAAGAGATATGTGTTATTCTCCCTCTGTTCTTCTTTCACGTTGTTGTCCCGTCGTCATCCTCATCAGCGAGGGTGAGAATGGTGGTGATGGTATTGCATTAACACGCTCGAATGGAAATTGCAGTGTCCTGGTCATCCCGACGTTTCGTGGGAGCGTTTACGACGTCGTTTCCTCCGGTTTTAATGAACAATGAGAGCGGCGGGAGACTCACTCACGTATCTCGAATTGCGAATCGCACGAATTTAAGATGATAACGATTCTCGAAATAAGTGATTCGTTAATATGTCATATAATTCTAATTTAGAGTTTAATAGCTTTATTTATCAGCGGATAAGAAGTTTTTGAATAAGTAAAATATTAGAACCGTGAATTTTTTTGAGATTTTTGGGAATCATTTTTCACGAGATTTATTTTTCGATGCATCTGCATTATCATTAGTTACGCGTTTAATTACGCTGCCAAAGTTCGGAGTTCATCGGCGTCAGTTCGTCGTCGTGTCGACGCTTCTTTGACATACAAGCGCGCTTCGTAGAACCGACTAGAATCAGCCACACATTGGCTATGTTCATCGAGGAAAATCGCTGACGAGGGGAACTTTCTAAGTGCACACTGCATAATCCATCGGGCTGCATGTCGGGCCGTTGTGTACACTCACGAGCATATATATATATATATATATATATCGTACACGATCAACTTTCGACCTCGATGGAAATGTAACAGGTAGTATCTTTCCTTCTTTCTCCCTCTCATCTCGGATAAAGGAAAAACGAAGAGATCGGCGTGATTGTGCTCGAGTTATAAATACATAATATTTTTTATGTATTAGAGTAATTATGTATACGTAACATTTTTATGCAACTGTTCCTTACAACGCGTACTTTACTACGCACACTGCAACGAAATATGTAAAGAGATTGTTATGGCTGTCTTTGTCTTGACCACTTGTCGATCTACTGCCGATTTCAATTCGACGCTATACTTTTGCGCATTCCGTTAGCGTAATTTCTCGGTAAGGCATTATTAATTGCATACGAAAACCGCTTGTAGGTGGTAATCGCCGCGAACCGCGGTTTCCATGGATTCACTATCACGCGTGCCAAGCGGATATGCTAAATGACCATTGTTCGCGGCCCCACATCAGAAACTTTTCTACGGAAACCGCAAGGTTAATTAAGAGGACTTCGGGCGCATATTCATGTTAAAGCAAACAATTCTTTACTCGGCAATTTTTCAACAGCGAATATGATATTATATTAGATTTTCAACAGCGCGTATTTTTCGCTTTGCATACTGCAATCGCCAATCGAACGTCGATCGACATTACGAATTACGAGGACTTTTGACGGTGTTTTTTTTTTTAATTCGGAGAATATTAAACTACTACATCTGTAGAATGAGTACCGTATTTCCCACTGTTACGAGATTAAACATGAATAAAATTGAGCGATTGAGATGCAGATCTTTTCTTTAACAATAGAACTTAATTAATTTTAATAGGTCTATTGTAATCTTGTAGTTGCAGAGTGTACCCGAATAACCCAATTGCTTTTCTTAATGTTATTTATTTCACCGATTAAAAATTGTGATTAACTTTATCTATGTACACCTGTGAATTAAACGATATCTTGTATCGTTTTTTAAATGTGTAAAATTTTTCATCTTTCAAATATAAGATGAAATGTGAAGATACAAATAATGAGAATGACAAAAAATGGTTTCAATTATAATTCAATTCAATTTTATTACCGCATAAATAGTAAGTCAATTTAAGAATATTTAATAACATATTATATTCTAAAATTGCGATTGCATTTATTGTTATATACTATAAAAATTATTATTATTTAAATTATATTATTTTACTTACTATGTCATGATGTTTTACTATATTAATATTTGAAATTATTGTAATGTATAACACAATATTTTTAGAAAAATATATAATGATTATTACTATATAACGTTATAATAATGATAATCATAAAAATGGAGCTCCTAATCATAATTATTCCACTATGCAGCTATAATCATACATACCGAAGACTTTTCTCTTAGTGAAGATATTGATAATAATACAAGCATTGTGTGTTTATGGGTCGAGTTTGATATGAGATGGGATGAATTACTTGGAATAATTGTTAATCGTGAACGATAATAATCCTATCCTACTCGTGATTTCCACGAAAGCCGCTCACCTACGCTTGGAACCATACCAAAATCGCGTTGTGCGATAGTAACTGCCCAGAAATTACGGCGGTCATTTACTTGATGGCCGTGTGGTGCTCGCGGGATACGACACACGCGAACCGCTTTAATTACTATTACCTCGATGATTACTACGTCGGTGAAAATTCACCAAGTTTACGCGCTATTTCAACCCATTTATACGCGCCCGGAAACTTAGCTTATGAAAATACACGTGTGCAAAGTTTCTCACAACCGCCCGTTCTGTCATTACTCGTTGGTTACTACTGTATTATTTGCTTACACGGAAGACACATACCAACGTACGGTTGCTTTTTATCAATTTTGGTATCGGTTATAACTGCGTGCTCCAAATGCGATTTGATTATGCAATTTCTTGGAAGCGGATCCAGAATTGCCTACTCTGAACTCATAGTTTGTTATATTAATTTTATTAGTCTATAATATAATAACAGATGGAAAATAATAGTATAATAAAATCAACATCTATTAAAGTTAATTAACAAATATGTCTAACATTTATTTTTTTTTTATTGCTTTTTAAAATATCTCCTGAGCTATTCTTAGATATTTGATATAAAATTTTGTTATTTTGATCATAATATCGTATCTTTTTCTGCAGACCATCAGTTGTGCTTAGATTCTTTTATTTTCTCTTCCGGTGTTCCTCATGGCACTTCTAAGAAGAAGCGTCTCGTAATCAGACGCCGGAATATAGAGTGTCATTTTCGCGTGTTATTATTGGTCTCCGGACCAGATTAGATTAACGTAGTGTCATTAGTGTTTGCGTCATGTCCCCACCAACATGGCTACTCTCCTCCTGATATTCCCTCTTCTTCTGTCTCTTTCTCCTGTTGGCTTGGAGCTTGATTTGTTACAGTGCCGTCTGTATTAGCTTGATCATCAATCAAACCGGTACTGATTTAGCAATTTTTTTTATTTATGTCCATACTATTTATGTTTTACATTGAGCATATCTTACCTTTTTTTAAATAACATGGTTATACAATCAAATGTTATGCGAGCGTAATCTCGATAATTATTTTTATTTCTTGATACAATAGATATAAAAACGTCCTGAACAACAGTTTTAAAAAAAATGTATCCTCAGCCCAAGCAAAATAATGTCATATTATTATATTATTATTTTATTAGACAGTAATGGGATCGAAAATGGCGAATTTGCTGGAGTAAATACTAAAATTTCAGTATTACAATCTCATATTTCTCTAAAGTTTACATTACAGACTATCTGCTGTAAATTCGCGAGATACGAGATATTTCGACGATTCGTCGTCTCAGTTTTTGATGGGCCGCCCTTATTTTTATAAACATATCGTTCATCGTTAACATAACGCGCAGTTCGCGAAACGGTATTTTCCGCTCGCGCGCTAATTCGCCTCTTCTTCACTTCTCTCGTCATGTTCCTTTTACTTCGCTCACGCTACGGTTTATCATAACGCCGTCTCTCTCTTAGTGGCTCGTATGTTGCGGCTCCTCGTTCCAGTTTTATTTTTACACGGGGATGGATTTATTTCCGGCGGTAACTGCGTTCATAGGACCGTGTACGGACTGTAAATTTATCAGCGCGACGTCCACCCGATGGGCAGGTGGATTTTTCTCTTTCCGCGCTTTTCTACAATTTCTCTCGAAGCGACTCTTTTCATCTTTGCGTTAATTACTTCTCTACATTTACGACGTTTACAATGTATATATTGAATAATTGCTGTTAAGTCGACACAGATGATTAAATAAGTGAGATGTGATTCTAAATATTGTATAATTTCTTCATGAATTGCATTTCGAAGATTAAATTACATCGAAATAATATTATAGAAGAATCTGTTTATTTTAATAAATTCTTCATTTATTCTACATAAATTCTTATTGTATAAACTAATTAGCTGTAATAAATTAAAATTAACGAATTTAAATTATGACGTTGATCCCGACTTTCATTTTATACGATTATTGTCTATTTTTTTTATTTAATTCGCGATTTTGCGAGATCGAGTGTTTCCACTTTCCGTCTTCTAACAAGTTAAATAGTGATGAGGACGTACATCCTGTACAAACCGAGAGGTTTCATTAGGATTCGAGTTGGACTCTGAGTCTTTGGGTTTGGTTAGTTCTCTTGAACGGAGGGCCATCTAAGTTTATTCGCGTTATTTCTGGCGAGAGCTGACGCACCGCTTCTCCGCTCTCTTCTCCCACCCCTTCATGGTTGCTTCCAAAGAATTATCCCCGTGTATGTTCGAGCGATACAAGTTAACCAAGTCAGCCATTCGCCTCTTTCTTTTTTTCGAGAGAATAATTGTTTGCGAAGGTGTTTAATTTAACAGACTATCGATACTTGTATTCACTTGCTTTGAATATTCAAATATGTTTAAATTTTAATAAGTTCCCGATATCTTTGCTCGTCCGATATGGAATATCATAAATGTCGAAGTATATTCTTAAATCTTTTGTTTTGAAATATCAATATCATGTAATAATCGATTATAATAAATTTAAAATTAATATGTTGAATTGTTTATATATATATATATATATATATATATATATATACATACATAAGTTACATAAGATAACATTTATTGTTATACAAGAATACTAATTCTTTTCTATTTTGTCCTTTTTCTTTCTTCTAGTCTGACGGTATCGAAAAGTTGCTTCCAAAAAAGCGACGATACTTTTATTACTTTAAGCATTCTTGGACTCGTTCAAACTTGTTTCTTCTATTTCCGTGAATAGTCGTTTTTCGTGCTCTTTCGAGCTGCGGCATATTTTAAATGAGAATTTCGTCTCATTTACTTGCATGACATTTTCGTAAAGTAAATGGGTCGCGTTTTATCGAGTAGAAAACGAGTTGACATTTCTACAACTTGTATCTTGCTAATTGATATCGGGAGATCGCTTTTAATATCCTGCGCCATATTGAAGTCAGTATCGGTCGCAAAGAAAAAAGAAAAGAAGTAATAGATATGTGATCGCGCGATGACGACGTTTCTCAAAACATCCACTTATATTTAGATATTCACGACATTAATATCCCAAATTCACCTCTCGAGCATCCGTCTTTGATATGATTTGTGATGGAATAAATCGTGAAATTACCGATTGTCGCACGAAATAAGATTTGATTTTAATTTTTTCACTTTTTGTGGCAATAAATAGCGAATTATTCGCAACTATTTCAAACAAAATAAAGTAGAAAAACTATAGTAGTTGCTGTGAATTTAACAATGTATCACTATATTTATTCTTAGCACACACATAATTCGTGTCTTGCGTATTTCTTTTTTTTTTTTAAATACTATAAGAGCATCATTAGTTATAACATTTATATATAATTTTATTTAATACACAATCTTATTTAATACAAATCTTTCTAAAGATTTTAGAGTATATATATATATAAGAATTAGTCAATCTTAATAATTTTTATATACTCGTAAAAGTGATAAAAATTAATACGAACGACACGTGTGTGTAGTAAAAAATTATTATACATAAGGATTAATATTTTTTCAATTGAAAAAGAGATCAGTAGAAAAACGAAGTAAAAAAGTGAAAAATTAATATACTGATGTAAACTTA
>Ga0157364_1006938_pt1 | contig 11684 bp, 4 predicted proteins | sample AttsexASBM2_FD_111476 | JGI IMG/M metagenome (GOLD analysis project Ga0157364, IMG submission 111476) | Fungus gardens microbial communities from leaf cutter ant in Ribeirão Preto, State of São Paulo, Brazil - Atta sexdens ASBM2 | ecosystem: Host-associated > Fungi > Mycelium > Unclassified ...
AATATTTTTTGTAATTTTTAGATATATTTTTTTAATAAAAATTATAAATATATATATATATATATATATATATATATATATATATATATATACACACACACACATATAAAATTGCATTTATTATACATGATGAATAAAGTCTTTTTAATGAGTTACGTACAAATTGTTATTCATCAATATTATAAAACCATATATTTAATAGAGGAAGTTAATTCACGGTTTGATAATGCAAAGCTTTGAATTACAAATTATTAGAATTATCACTGCATGCTTGTATCTCTTTCCAGATATTTTGCAGAATTTTCGATCGACTGATACGCGTAACTCGTGATAATTAGCAATTAATTATTTAAACAATTAATACATTCATCATATGCAGAATTCTTCGTTAAATATCATTTAATGCAAAATCCTTTATTTCACACTTAATTTTACATTGGAAATTTAAAAAACGTTAAAATTTAATTTATAGAATTATAATTCCAATCGGTAATTAATTTAATTGTTATTGTTTTAACAGTTACATCACTATTATTGAAAATTGCTTTAATAATGAATCTCTCATTATTATGTCATACATTACAATTGAATTATAACTTTTTATTTATCTTTTCCATGAATCATACTTATATTTACGTAATTATATTTATACGTTTTATTATGTAATGTACACATCTGATTTGCAAGAGTTTTTGATTGTTCTGCTTATGATTGTCTCAACCCTTCAGGTCTATTTTATTTAAAACATGGTCGCCACAATGAGAGGAATATGACGAGCGTCTCACGAACTAACGGTTTATGCAGCGTAATTCAGCGTGCTACGTAACATATGCGTTTCATTTTCTATATAATATGTCCTGAGGTATATATAATTTTAGTACATATATATATATATATATATACATACATATATATATATATATATATATATATATATATATATATGTCTCGTTCTCTCGTATACAGAGTATACAGAGTGTTTCGTAGCTTGACTAGTATTATTTTAATGAGGATTTATTTTTATGAATGAATTCGAGTCGATTCTCTCTGGATCTTTATCGTAACTTCATTTCTTTAATCCTGATATCAATATCAGATAAACAGGTCGAATATTTCGTTGAATAAACCATATATTAATCATATATTAACATCCAAAATAACCAAAATACTAAATTCCACATTCCATTCGGATTTGTATCCATTGAATTTCGAAAAATGAGAACTCTTCGATTTTCTATCATCTAAATAAATAATAAATATCAGTGTTATCGAGATCAGAAGATCGGTACAATCTTCGTGTAGATATGTGGCTATAGTACACCAGGTAGATGGGACGAAGAGACGTCGAGAATCATGAGAACATAACTCTCGCGGAAAAGACTCAAGGCGACCTCATCTCTATGTTAATCTTCCCTCCGCCCCTCGAAAACTCTCCGCGCCCTTAGCCCGAGGCGTTCCTACAGAGAAGGATCGGGGAATGCGCCTTCCTTCTCCTTCGTCGTTCGCGCGGCTCGTTTGCGGCCTCGAGGCTAGTCGGTTAGTCCGATTTCAACCTGGTGGACCACACCGACGCAAACGACTCCGCGATATTTGTTCGCGCGACTGGAAATAGGATACGCACCAAGTGAGCACCGTTCACGATCGGTATCGTGGGCGATGGAGAATGGGAACGGACAAAAATTTATAAAAAAAAATCATCAGCCTCGACATTGTTTTAAGGTACCACTTTCCATGTCATGAGCGATAATTCTGTGCCATCGATACTAATTCAATATCTTTTCATGAATTTTCTAACAGTTAGTAAAATTGTTCTTATAATTAAATTATAATGAAATAGAATAATGTCCGATTGTTCATTTTCTGGTTTCATTAACTTGTTAGATCTTAATCTGATGATAATGTAAAAATTTTTTTAGCTATGTTTAACTAAACTGATGGTTATAGGGTGAGAAAGTTTTAAGTTTTTTAGATTAGTGATTAATCATAGCTGAAAAAAGAACATGATTTTTACATTATCGTCAGCTGAAGTCTAACGAGAAAATAAGAGGCCGAACCTAAAAGATAATTATCCGGTTAAGTGAGATAAAATCTAAATCACAAATTAATTAGAAAATGAAAAAATCTCTGGCCTAAACTAGAGAAAAAATAATCTACGAGATTTAATGCCAGTTAAAAATCAATGATTGAAAATCAAATATAGTACTAAATCATGTACATTCATTTTCTGTAGATGTTACCTTTTTGGCAGTAAAACGCTTTTTTTTTTTAAATTTAGTGAATTAATTCCATGATCAATATTCGTTTCGTTGGCAAATCATGAGAATACGGCATGCGATAAAAAGAAGCGCTAGGTCTCGAAAACGAGCATAAATATCAATAAATGTCCGCATATAACAGGGAGAGTGAATCTTTCGGCATTTACGGTTGAAGGAATTAAAACGTGTGCGACACCAACACGCATCTTTACGCGCTCGCTCGCGCTCATATTATATTTATGGCGAGGATTTTCCTCGGGCGTGCACGTGCGTTACGCGCGAAAATTATAGCATGTAGGTGTTCGCCGTTTCCCGATGCCTTCGCAGATATACGGATCGTTAAATGCGACGAATTTACGCGCGCGTCTTTTCACGACGCAGTTCGGCACCAGGGCTGATTTTATTATCATATGTTTCGCGCCTACACCTATGAGTCGCATTTAAACGATCGGATGGCTCGCGATATACGTGTCAGACATGAAGAAGACGTATCGAATACAGGATCTTTTATGAGGGATGAAATTTAGAAAAGACATTTTAATTTATAGTCAAGCTTTTCTTTACAAAAATTTCAGTTGACATCATTAATTATGAATTAATTGATCGCAATAAATGTAGAAAAATAATGTTTAATGCTCATTAAAATTAATGGCAAATTTTATGAAAAATACATGGAAAGAATGATGTTGATTACTGAAATATTTAAAGAATCTGTAATATCTATTATAATTGTAAGATTTAAATTTTTTTAAAATGTAACTTTGAAATAAAACTTTTTTTTGTGAATTTTTAAAATTAAAAATAACAATAGAAACAAAGCGAATGAGAGTATAGCATAGTTAGCAATATTTGTAGTTAAGCTTTTACAAAAATCTTAGTTGACGTCATTAAATTATGGACAAAATTAATTGCAATAAATATAAAAAAATATATATAATAATATATATAATATATATAATAATATATATAATATATATAATACTCATTAAAATTAATGGCAAGTTTTATAAAATATACACGGAAAGAATGATTTTGCTGAAATGTTTAAAAAATATGAAATATTCTAAGATATTATCTAAGATTTAACTCTCTAAAATATAACTTTGACGTGGATTCTCAATTTGAAAACAACAATAGGAATCAAACAAAATTAATGAGAGTACAGTATGATTAGCAATTTAAAATTTAATAAGTTAAATACATATTTAAATAAAATTTTGTTAGATCAAAATATTAGCTATGGGAAAAAGTTCGTGGCGTTTTTTTAATGCCATCTAACGGGAAAAACTATGTAGGAAATTTGGGCATAGTGAGCAATACTACAAAAAATTTTGATATTCTAACAATCAGCTTGAACGTCTCATAATTATTATGACAGTCAACAAAATTATTTTCAAATTTATTATTTAGAGTGTGTTTTAAATATTTTATTAGAACGATTCTTTCTGTGTCGTCATTTCGAGTGAGATTCTATACATATATCAAGCAAGGAAGAATGAAATATGACATTCATCGACGATATTGATCGACGTATTTTACGAACCACTTTATATAAATCTTAATCTTAGAGTTTCAGGGTCCTACCAAAAGGTCAATGATAGCGGGATCGGAAAGGTATAAGAAGGGAGAAGAGTCAGGAAAGCTCAACGCGATATGAGATATGAAATTATTTACAAGTCCGGCCAATAAGCTATCAGAAAGCTATTAAAAGTTTTTGCGATCTAGAAATAACGTCTGCACCCGGTGGGGTCCTCTCCGAGGTATGATCTGCCCCTCACCACGATTCACTCACTCAAGCTCTATCCCCGATAACGTCTCTACGGTGTGGGAGGGATGCGTGCCGTCTAAATGACTTTTTCCCTCTATTTCCAGCGCTTTTCTTCTGGCCGCACGTCACTGCCGCTAGGAAGAAGAAGCACTTCCGGCGTCCAGCGTTGAAAACGCATTTGACGGAAGCTACCGCCACCGCGACCGACGAAGATCCTTCGTCTTCTTCTTCATTTTCTTTCTCACGCAACTACCTCGACAGGCGATTTCTCTTTTCATACAGCAAGCGTTTCATAGTGCCCATTGAATTGTCTAAATCAGAGGTTTTCAACCGACACAGAATCGAAAGGATACACATGAAATCGATACAGCTGACGGAGCAGAATTTCATCGAATTTGCCGATCAAATAACTTGCAAACTAATTGAACAACATTTAACATTATCTGAATTTTGGACTAAATTCTGAAATATTAAATTAATGGTTATCTTTCTGTTCATTTGATTAAATCCAGTTCTTTTCATTTATTTCGTTTAAATGTTTGATGATGATGTTGCATGTATAATATGTTATATATTCAAATGCAGATATATATTAATTTCTGTATAAATTTTATTTGGAAAAATTAGCACGAGATAGATAAAACAGTAACGATTTTTTTTTGCTTTTTTTAGAAACGCTTAAAACTCTAGATTACGAATTGTCGTTTCACGTTAAAACTTAGTTATTTGAAATTATCAGAACATCGAATTTCACATAAATCGAAATTCGGAAATCGGAAATGCTGAAATTCGCGAACTGCTGAAATTGTCTATTATTCTTTTTTTTACATAGAAATTGCTTCTCGTTTCCGTCGTTATCAGTTCAGTCCATTTTGTTTTCCACAATAGCGTCGTTTGCGCATTCTGTCGAAAGCGATTATTAACTCACTCTCTTCTCTCAGTTGAATATTTATTTTTTCTGTCGCGACCATTTTTTTTCGAAGAATTAAAATTTAGCACAAAGACCATCTCACGAAAAAAAGTTCACTTGAAAAATGACACGGGATAAAGGTTTAATGACCGCAATTATTTACGTTGCTGGTAAAACGTGTTGCCGGATTTTGTATCTCATGTGAAACGAGGAACAGCACCTAGTGCAGTCGAATGGTCGGCCATTCAGATTCAAATTTCGATAGGTCGTTCGAAGTACCACCGATTCATATTCGATCCAGTTCGGACTTTACGAACATCTGGATGATGCAACGAAATCGAGAGGATTGTTGATGCAACAAACAAAACTCCAATTTTGAAAGAATAATCATTCAAAGAGACAATAAAAAAAATTATTATAGAAATTCTGCAATTTAACTTAAATGAGTTTAAATAGTCACAAATTCTAATGTTTATTCAATCTTTTTTATGATTTTTCAAAAATAATTTTTGAGTTACTTCAGTTATATACGAGTCATTTTTCTAACTCCATAAATTTTGCGTGGAGGGCAATCGAAATATTTTGGCAATCAGATCTTATCGGATTGTCTCTTACGAGGGTGTATCGATACTTCCATCACAATTACCAGATAGAAAGCTCGAAGAACGAATAGGGACAACATGTTTCGGACGAAGGTTTCGTGAAAGTATAGAAACAAAGTTGGCATCCTCGTCGTTATCGAAATTCCACGAGGGTTCTTTCAATCTCTCCGTGCCCCTGCAAACTATTTCATTCATGTGATATGTATTAATTCTCGTTTTCGCCTTGAACGTTTTACTGGAAAAAAAAAGTAAAACCGAAAGAAACATCTTGCGATTCACGATTCTAATAAACATACTTATTATAAACTTAAGAATTAATAAGTATATTAATTTACATTTTCTACAGTTTCTGGTATCTCTCGAGAGTCGTCATTAAACACATATGACACTGCTGTCACCGTCGGTAATAACAACCACGTCGGATCGTGAGCCACCCTCTTGTCAAGATGAGATCTCGATCGAATTGCCCTTCATCCTCTTCCCCGCAATGGTTGGAAGTTACGAACTCCTTCCGGAGATCGTTTAATTCGAGCTGCCGCCGGCGTCGAAAGGGAAGGTAACGGGATACCTAAAACTCCGTCACCCTCAAGATGCCGGCAAGTCACTCCCGTAAGTTCTTCCGCCACCATCGCTGCCTCTCCTTCTTACTTTTACCCCTGTAAGTCCGCGGGGAGAGCTTTTGCACGCACTCGTGTCTCGAGTTTCTCACCGGTGCTTTATTAAGCCGAAGTCTCTCCCCTTAATGGAAACGATTTTGGCAAGCTTGCATGCTATACTAACAGGATAGAGAGCACGCCGCTAAGGGATGCCAGGGACACCGACGTGATCTCGAGTGAAGGCAATCTTGGTCTTTGCTAATGTACGCCTTGCTTAGTACGCCTCAACGGGCGTTAGCAACCTTGTGATTTCATGGATACATAAATAACGAGACTGTTTTAGGCCATGTAAAATCGAGTTATATTTCGCAAAGAGTGTAACAAATGTGGAAATAATTTCGATTCTTTTCATTGAATTTCCATACTTTTCACTGGATATAAAATTTGTTTTCTCTATCTATAAGTTTGTTCACGTTGTAATCCTCCCAAATTTTTGCTCTTAAAACGAGATAAATATATAAGTGTTGAAAAGAGAAAAAATAAAGAAAAATTCTCTAAAATACAAAAAATGTAAACACGAACAGATCTTATAATAAGAATTTTTTTATTTATCTTCAAACTTGTTGAAAACCTGTGCATACATTAAAAATAAAAATGAATTTTTAGTTTCAGAGATTGAGAATTTGCAGCGTATTAATAAAAAAATGCGTACATGCATAAAGAATTTTAGTAATTTTTTTTTGTTTTTATATCAGAAAGCGCATAAAAATTTCAAGGAAAATAACATACAATATTATTTAATGATCAGCCCGAAGAAAAAGGATTTCGTTAATTTAAAAAACCATACAGCAGTAACTTTAACAAATAATTTGATATAAACAATAAATAGATATAGACAATAAATTATATTGATTTAATTTGTTGTGATTGCTGCTAGTCTGCTATTCCAATCATTTATAAGTAATAGAAGTAATTTATGTAAAATCTAACCTATTTTTTGATAGTCTTTTATTGGCTAGCAATAAAATTAGTAAACTAATTATTTTGATTTATATCGTAAATCGTGTATTATTTGTTAACGGATAATGAGAAATTATTCGCAATACTAACTGATCATTTTCCAATCAAATCATCACATATTTGTCATCTCTTTTTTATTCGTATAACAAACTGCTCACTTCTCTCAGTGAATAATTATATCGTTTATTCTACATTTTCGACACACTATATCTCGATAATAAGCACGAATACGAGTCCATGAAACGTGAGGCATGCGACGAGAGATGAAGAACTTTTATCACGCGCGACATCGCATTAACGCGCGCTCGTATCGGAACTTCCGGTTACCCGAAACGCGTCTCGCTGTCGTAGGAATCGCCCATTATTCGCGGACTCTCTCTTCACCCCGGTCGTAAAAGTACTTCCTCTAGTCTAGAAAGAGAAGGAAGAGGAGGAAAAGCGAGCGGACGACCGGCCGGACCGAGGACACTAATCGCGATGGGCTTAACGAGTGATAAAGCCCGAGCTCGTGTGTCCATCGGGTAAACGTTGCTGGCTCCCGCCCGTCGTAAACTCGGTTTAAGTGGAATCTGCGACGAGGAAGTCCGCAACATTTCACCAGCCACAGGAATGAAACGACGTGGAATCATTCGTCAGTTTCCACTAAAAACTGTTTATTCTAATTTCATTTCTACTCAGCGAGAAAAAGTTTTAATTGCGATAATAAATACATAAATTCTAGATATTCGAAAGAAAATTAGCGATGAAGTGTAACCAGCGAATTCAATATAGAAATATTATTCAATTTAATTATTATATTTCATTATTTTATATTCAATTATTCCTTCTTTATAAAAATTCATGCATATGTAAAATAAAAGTTGGCCGTTACTTGAATTTTGATAATAATGATCTTATATCCTCTCTCGATGTACGAGAGATATATAATTTTCAACATTACATAAATGACTGTAGATTCAAAATATCATATATGCAAGATAAAATAAGATAGTGAGAAAGAGTTATATTCTCTTCTATCGTCGTATTTCACGTGTCGGTTACATGGCTAGATCATTCTTGATACAGCCCTGTTCAGCTATGGTATACGGTATATAAATGCAGAAATAGCTAGCATGAAATTCGCAGTGAATTACGCGGTATAGCGAATATACGGGAAATTTCAGCAATTTCGTCCGTACGAACATTAATCCGAGTAGACGTGAATTAGCAGAACCTTAACACACTATACTGGGTGTTCCAGAAAATATTAGGTTCGCAATTAGGGAGATAAAGTGATGATGAAATAAAGAGAATTCCTCGTTTTAATTGATATTTTATAATACGAAATATAAACACAGATAAGTGAAAAAGTCACAGTCGGTCAAGATGGTTCTTTATGTCTAATCATATTTCTTTTGTGAAAAAAAATATACCACGAAATTGTGTAATCAAATGATGTATTAACAGCTTTATGTAAAATAACTTTTCATAAAAACATTTTATAGAAACTAACAGAATAATTTATAAAAATTTATGAAATAACTTTTTTGAGAGAAGTTTCCTTTTACGTTTCTTTAAAGCGCGAAGAGATGCAAACGCATCTTTGTGCATCGGCTTGTGTCTCCACCTCGTGTCGAGTTGCCACACTTTCGTTTCATCTATTCCAGCCACATGAAGAATTTCTTTTAATTTTAATACATAGTCAGTTGTTTCTCTCGAAATAATACTTTGCATAAAAACACATATTCTCGAAATGTTCTCGAAATATTAATATAATTTTTCCACTTTAAAAACAAAAAATATAATAAAATAATTTTTTTTGCGCAATTTCGATATCGTTTTTTTTTCGCAATGTTTTCGAGCTTATAACGACAGCAAGTAAAATAACCCATTTTGAGCAATTTCAGTTTGTATACAGAATTATAAATATTAGCAAACTTTTTCGATGAGATTGCATCTAGCTTTAGCAATTTTTTTTCATGTGGTTATTTTCCGGAAAAATAAAAGTTAAAATTCCAATATACGCACGTACGCTCTCGGCAGTTTTTTTTCTGTATGAATTTTGTTCTGATTGATTAACTAAACATTTCTCGTTTCTATCACGCTAATCTTATACGATATTGGAATAGACATAAACTTACTGATTACTCAGTTGTTTATAACTAAAGCCATTATTCGGCTTGGAGATAGAATTAGAATAACGTCGCGGGGTTAGATATAGATTTCTCTTTCTATCATCAGGTTAGAATGAGATTGATTGTTTAACCTCTGAATCAGTGAATTATCTTCGCGATTACAGAAATGTATTTTTTTATATGATGTATTTCTGCTTGGGACATGATTGCAATTTAGAGTTTCCAAAAAACTCGATTTTGTGTAAGAAAAAGCTGTTTTCGACATTGTGTCAACATTTATAATAATTACAATGTATCAATTCTTTAAATTTAAATATTTTACAATGTACAGCCTTGGCCAAAAATATTAGGCATCTATATTTTATTCATTTATTTGGAATTCTTTTATCTATATTATCATCTATTGCAGTTACCGACATTATGTATAAGTTCAAAGAGTTCTTGAAACAAGGAATAATTTACAACAAATGTCATAAATCAACCTTTTAACTAAAGAAAATGGGGAGTTCAAAGCTTGATTTAAGGCAATATTTTTCACAATAAATTATTCGCAGATTTTAAGATTTTTATTAACACTAACTATTAATATTTTATAAATATTTTTATAAATATAACTATTAACAAATTATTAAATTTCTTGTCAATTTAACAAAATAATATTATTACTCTCTGTATCAATACTCTGGTCCTATTCATGATGGTGTTTCAAAACTGAGAAAGATTTCGGCGCGCAATATGCAGAATCAGATATATATATATATAAATTCAGAAATATCTAAGCACTAAGATCCTGTCTGAACGTAGGAATTTTCGTATTTAATTATATCGTATTTTATTCTCATCGGTCTAAATTCGTATCATATTTTTTAACTAGAACTTCAAATAATAGTTACAACGTGCCTAATAATTTTGGCCAAGACTGTATATAATTCTTCAGAATCGCGCAAAAAAAGAAACACAACAGACGAATGTCTCGTTCGACAAAAATTCATTTAGCATGTTTAGCTTAAGGACATTCCGTTCGATATCGTTTCTTCAAGGATTTTCCGATGGAATAACGACCAAGCGATATGCGCGGAAACGACATTGTTTTCAATCTGCTCGTTGGCCGTCAGGAGCTATCAGGATGATTCCGGCGTTATTGACTAAATCGCTTTTGGCACCGAGTGTTGGGCACAGAGAGGATAGTAATTTTCTACACGAGAACGTGCACTCTATCTCTATGAGGACACTGACTCGATATCATTCGAGAGGACTGAAATAAAATAAATGCCGCGAATAAGGAGGCCGCGGGATATGCTCGCATTTTCGCCGAAAGGCACCCCCATAACTGTCTCTAATAACTGTCAGCCGCAGTCGCACTTATAAACTCCCGGATCCGGGAGTTCCTTCGCCACCACGACGAGATTAATCCCAAGCTCACTCACCCTTCTGGCTGAGTACGTTTGCATCGTAACTCTCTTTAATCCAAAAATAGAGTCGCGTTCTTCGCGCGAAGAAAGATACGCCGTTTCTTTCTGTATTGCTAGAAAAGAAATCCGAACTGGACGAAGTGTGAACTCGGCTAATTAACTTAATCGCTCTTTCATCGTGACATTATTAATTCTTAATAAGCTAGATCACGATTTGACTTTCTTTCTTGAAGAAAGAACGAAAATTGTATCGCCGATGTGACATTCTGTTATTTAGAAGGGTGAAATTAATTTTTCATGTTTCTATCTTTTTGTGAAGTTTACAATTACTTTCATTGAATTCTCACTATCCGTTCACTACTCATTTTTCTCTCTACTTTCCTACATTTTTTTTAATCGTCAGATCATACCGGAATTCTCTACGCTTCTCCCTTTTTCTTTCTAGTGTCTGGCGCGGTATTGGATCTGGACGTAGCGTAGAGCTATCGTGTTACGTTTACCGCGAAAAAATTCCGGTCTTGCTGATTCGATCAACCTGCGCGAGGACGGTACGCCATATGAAACTCCAAAAAGATCATCAAGGAATCTTGCGAGAATCGTGTATCGTTTAAAGGAAAATTATTATTTTATTTGAAAAATAAATAAAAAGTAGATAAATCTCAGACATAATAATTAATGTGTGCAGAAAAAATACAATCTTACTATTATACATTGTTGACATTTGAAGTTATTCTTATTTAAAGAGTTTTTAGTTTTATCTTATTTTAATTTGATTATAGTTATAACTAGAATTTTATATATTCTAAAACACAAAAAATCTATAAAAATGCTACTTGATTATGAGAATCTCAAAAAATTATTTTAATTCGATAAAATAATATTTTAAAAATAATGTCGCATATGTTTATATATTGTAAGACACTATATATATAAAGCAAATGATTTGACAACAATATTTCGTGCCACCTTGTAAGAAAACTGTACTGAGAAAAATTAAAACAAAAATT
>Ga0157364_1006939_pt1 | contig 11684 bp, 6 predicted proteins | sample AttsexASBM2_FD_111476 | JGI IMG/M metagenome (GOLD analysis project Ga0157364, IMG submission 111476) | Fungus gardens microbial communities from leaf cutter ant in Ribeirão Preto, State of São Paulo, Brazil - Atta sexdens ASBM2 | ecosystem: Host-associated > Fungi > Mycelium > Unclassified ...
GTCTACTGTTTGTAACTCTAATAGCTTCATTGAATATTTGTAGCCTAGCTACTTTTAAATTTGACCTAGTATTAGGTTGAGAAATTACTGCTACTCCCATTAATACCTAGAGCTATACCTACATAATAATAATTTGCTCCTAATATTGCTGATTAATCTACTTTATCTAAATCAAATTGAGTTGACTTATGTTGTTGTAAAGAGGTAGAAATTCAATTGATGATAATAGTAGTAATAGTGTGAGAAATAAAAATATATATAAGAGAAGAGTAGAACTAATGCTGGTTTTCTCCTTTGACTTATACTCTAAACTGGACTCAATCTCAGTAAATGCTAGTAGCACTCTTCTTATCTACCCTACACTATCTACTAACTATCTAACTTACTAACTACTATCCTAAAGAATTTGTAAATGATTTTGTTCTAAGAAGGATATTTTACTCTAGATGAGGTCTTGTCAAGTATGGTTCACACCAATGTGAAAGTCCACAAGATAAACTCAGAGATGTGCAGACTTGTTGAATGACATTGGCTTCAGCTTATATGCTATGCCATCTATCTGCTGCATGATCGCAACTTTAGATAATAGGAAGAAGTCTAAGATGGGAGTGAGTGCTAATTTGGTATGTTGCCATTGAACACTAGAGATTAAGTTCCAATAAGAGTTTATCTTCATTGATTATCAGACTAGCAAATTACAGTGTAATTACTATTCTTATATACACTATAGGAGATACTTGGGGTTTTAGTGATATTCTCTCTATCACTCTGAACAGAGGTTTCAGTATTGAGACACTGACAGGAGTAACTCTATCATGGAAGACTGAGTCAAATAGAAGTATCTCTACCATGGAAGATAGAATACCTAGATGGTTACAACACTACCATAAGACATGTTGCGAGAGATGACTGCTGTGGAAGATGAGCTTGTATAATTGGAAGGTGATATCACCACAGGAATGTAATTTTTAGATGGGTGGACTTGTATATAACAGATCTAAAGAACACTTGTGTTACAAACTCAGGACCTTAGAGTAGGTCAAGAATAAATATTCATACTAGTCTTTCAATTTGGTAATAAAGTATATTTCAATTCTACAAACATCTATATTACTTATTCTTTGGCCAAGCTGTTGTACTAAAAACTTGAACCTTATATGGTGGAAAAGCAAGTAGGGTTTATTGTTATAAAATGCTTAAACTCTAACTATTTTTCTTTTTCTTTTTTTTTATTTTTCTTTTGGATGTTAAAGAGGCACGTGACACTGCAGTCACATGACAGGTCACATGATGTGACGTCATAGGCCTAGAACATGGTGAAAGAATCTGAAAGATGATGTTAGGGCACATGTATACAACATGGTGGCCTTGAGTAGAGAATGAGGCAGACATGAGATTGTAGCATGGACAATAGGGTAGGCTTAATTATTGGTAGCACAGACCAGACATGTTTTGTATATATAGGACTCTAATTTAGCAGAGACTCCTTATTGAGTTCTCTTGTAATTTTCCCCACTTGATTGTCTACTAAGAGCTTTACTTGCTTGTATAGCTATTAGACTTTGTGTCTAGTGGTTGTCACAACATTTATAGTCTACCAACTGAAACTTTTACTAGTATTGAGAAGACTGCACTCAGTATTCAATATTATTAAGTATTATATTCTGTTCTAGCCACATCTGCCTTAATTTACAGATAACATCTTTTTCCTCATTCATACTTCCTGACCTCTTCCAGTGTGGATCAACTGTTTTTATTCTACCTTGAACATCCTTGCTAGACTCTTGCTAACTTCATGGATTTTCATCTTTGATATCTGAGAATCATTATATCAAGATTGCTGAAGGTAAACTTAATTTTTATTTCTCTTTTTCATTTTTATTTCCATTTTCATCTTCATTTTCGATCTATTTTCTATTTTTAGAACTAGGGTTAGGGTTAAGTGATGAAGATCACGCTGTCACATGACAGGTCACATCAGATGACATGGTCACAAGTCATATGACACAAAGAAGAGTATAGAAGGTTCTGGAAGGATGATATCATACAACGTGTTAAACACATGTTGACCTTATGGTATACACATGGCTGTTTAGGGTAGGGTAGAAATAGCTAGCACGGACCATGGGTTCAAGGTATATAAGGTAGACTATCTTGTACAGAGTTCTCTATCGAGTTCTCTTGTGTTAACCCAATACAAGGTTCTTCTCTTAAGTCAACCCTAAGGCTTTTGAGTCATAACACATTAGAAACCAGAATAACTTACTTAGCAGTCTCCATTTCATTGACCAAAACTGACACTATCTTCTAGTGTTGGTAATAATACACCTCACTACCTTCCAATGGCCTCATCTTCCTAGTTCCCTAAGTACTCTTCTAAAACAGTACAACTTATAGAGGTATAGCATATAAGCTGAAGCCAAAGGTTGTTTCAACTTCTGCTTCTGTATTCTCAGATAATACTTAACTAACTATGAGAGACCTTCATTGGATCTCAGATAACAAGGTGTGAGCTACATTTAATATTAAGTTAACTACTATATCCATAGATTCCATATCTAGTAGATGTTTAAAGCTCTTCCAGACTCCATCTTTATGAACAAATAAGAAAAGTGGAAGATTGAAAAGATCTTAGATAGCTATTAGCACTGTTAAAAGTTTTAATATCTTGTCAAATGAGAAGACTTTGGTCTAGAATAAAATTCTTGGAAAAATACTTCAGAGATATTCATTCTGGTTAAGATAGCAGATTTTTACTAACTGAACTTTAGAGCTCCACAGTTCATCAGAGCTACCAAGTTTTTAACCATCAAATTTTGAATAATCTCTATTGCTTCAAGTCATAGCAATCTAGAAGAGAGAGTAGATATAAGGAAATCTGTTCTTTTTGCTCCAACATCACTTCCAAAGCCCACAGTGTTCCAGACTTTCTTTCTAGTAGGCCAAACACTACTATCAAAGCCCACAGTATCCATTCTCTTAACTTGAAGCCAAATACTACTATCAAAGTCTATAGTATTTGTTTTCTTAATCCTACTATTCTTTACTACTGATCTCAGAGTTAAATCTTGACTATTGTCCCAAACTCCTCTTATCTCTTGCTAATAGCAACCTCTCTTCTTTTCTGGGCTGACATTATAGATATTTCCATTAGAAATGCCTCTGGTCATACTATTCTCATTATTTCTCATCAAGTAAGCTGATCTAGGATATTAGAATATTTATTATAGTTATATAAAATGCCTGTTACCTTCATAAACCTTACTCTATTTTTTTAGGTACTTCTGAAGATAAGTAGTATATTTACAGTATTATGTCAATGAAACTTAGGTTTTCTTAGAGGTTGTGAAAGTCTATGAAGCCTTAGACTCTACTAGTCACTATAACAGTTTGGATAGGAGTAAACACTACTGTGAAAGACTGAGTACTCATTTGAAGAGAGCAACTCCACTGTAAAAGACAAGTTACTTACAGGGTTTCAGAGTCACAGTCTGCTATGAAAGACATCAATACTTAGGGTTAGACTTTGATATATGACAGTAGTGATATATCTTACTTCCTTAAGTTCCTTCCATATTCTAACCCTCTAGAGACTTCCCCAGAAATATATAACTAGTGGAACATGTAGAAGTACAGCACATAATTAAAGCTAAAGTTATGGAGAAGTTCCAACATCTCATCCACTTTTCTATGCACTTTTTGCAGATCTCAATTACCAAGGTGTAATTCATATCTAATACTATACATGAGTAAATTTCTTTAGTATCTTTTAGATATTATAAGCATAAATCTTATAAGATTTATATCTATCTCAAAGGAATATCAATAGCAGTGAATAGATTTCATCATATTAAGAAACTAGTACTTAAATAAGTTTTTGTTCAGAATACAAATTGCATGTGAGAACTTATTCTAATATCAAAGTACATATGTTTTTAATACAGATGGAGGATACAGAGAGACTCAAAGATATGTAGAAAGAAGCAGAGATTCACAAAAAAACCTGATTTTCTCACTGTTAACAGGCTGTTGAATACAATGGACTAGAAAGAAGAATAAAGAATTTCTAGGAAAATACACTAGGTAGACTACCAATAATATAGTGGTGCTAACAATTCTTACATTGTGGTTAATTAGCAGACTAAGAGATTATGCTGCTATTATAGATTCACATAATCTACATCCTCACTTCTAGAGTTTCATATACTTTATACTAGGCTTATGTCTTGAGTTATAACATTATCCTCTCTTTTCCTAAGGTCACAAAGACATAATCTCATTGTACAACTATCTGAATTTTTAAGTTGTGGAAATTCCAGTAGCATCAAGATAGCTTCTGTGAAATTGTTGATATAGCTCTGATGCTCTCTAACCTCTCATTGATCCTCCTATGTTGATTCTTCAAACTGTATTGTAATTCATTTTCTTATCTTCTAAAATATAAGATTCTCTTTATTTCTTGGGTATTTCTTTCTTAACTTGGTGTAATGATTGTTAATGAAATCTCCTATTGTTGAGCAAATGTTGGGCAATAATAGGACTTTAGTTTGAATTCATTGATAACTGGGTATAGACTTTTGCATATCTTTGGTATCTGGTATCTTAATCTTGTATACTAAAGATCTTATTTTTTTGACTACTGGAAATAGGCCTGTTTTTTTAAATACTAGTTTCTTGGTTAGTCAATTAGTTAGTATTCAATCTATCAACCTATATCAGATCTTCTTTATACTCAATGGCTTCTTATTTTGTCTCTTTTCTTTTTCTTTTTCTCTCTTCATTACTGTTAAAGACAATTTACACTCACCAATATTATCTGTAGGTAGCATGGAAAATAGATTGTGTTGGAAAACAAGGCCAGAAGACAGATCAGGAGTAATGCTACATGAATAAGGCAACCTTAGCTTCAATAGAAGATTGTTGTGCCTAGCCCAACTTATTGTATGGTTATATTTCAGAAAGAGAAGTTCAGATATACTTAGCATGAGTGTGGCACAGTCTAAGTTGATTATCAGACATCAAACTAAAGAACAGTATATAGCAGCTAACATTCTTAAATATAGAAGTAATAATCTAATAATACTCTATTACTGTGCATACTCTAGATTGTTGGTTACTGCAGGAGTCATTGTTCAGAACTTTATAAAATTGATGAGATATACAGGGTTTGGTCCTTGAATTGATGGATAATAAAATGGAGTGTAATCTGCACTAGAAAAATATAAAGAGAATACAGATATTGGAATGGTATGTGACAATTGCTCTTCTTTTACCTCTTTTCTTACTTTTCTTATTTTTTAGATAAATTCATCAAATTTTTCTGATGATTCCAGTCCTTTTCTGTTAATAATTGTATTTTTTTCTAGATTTATCAAGAAAGGTAATTTCCCAATACTTGAGTATTTTTTATTGCTGTAGATAAATTTGGTTATTAATAACTATTTAATTCAGTTATCTTGTCTATAACTAATATACAAGATATTTTTCCATCTCTTAGTTGACTTTTTCAGTTTGTCTATTGGTTTGGGAATTAAGAAGTTTTGCTCAACTCTAATTTGCTTGCAGATTTTCTTTATATGAACTGTAATCCTTAATTAATTATAACCTTTTAAGATGTTCTTGAAGATTCATCTCTCTTCAATATTAGGTTTATTGTTATAGAAGTGTATCATGCTCTCTTCAATCAACTATTCTGTGTGATTACTCTGTCCAGAAGTACCTGAGAAGGTTTATCCAGGCTTTAGGAACTGACTCAGTCATGAAGCTTGTCATTGATATATGTTTGGATAAATTCAACCTAAGTTTGATTAACAATTGTTACTTTATGGGGCTATTTCAGACTCATAATGACATGGTAGACAATTAGTTGTCAACTTACTGGCTAAGTGATACTATCAACTGATTTGTCACTTTGCTATCTACTAAACCCAATTTAGTGCTACCACAGATATCACACCATGCTTTTTTTAGTTACTTCTATTAACTTTGTCACTGTCAACCTATAAAATCTCCTCATATTGTAACTGGCTATATAGCTTAATGTCTCTGTATATCATGTGATAATCTATTACTCAATATATAACCTATCTAGTAGTACATAATTGTGATCTAAACTATATTGACTTACAGCACTATAATTAGTTGATTATTTACTATGTGAATTATGAAATATAAATCATACAATACCATTACAACTTGCAACAGCATAACAAAAACTCTATTATTGTAGGTACTCACAATTTTGAGTAGAGTCTAAAGCTTTAGATGTTATGATTGACACCTCCTGGAGTCAACATGGACATGGGTACAGGGTATGACAACAACGATTGGCTGTGCCATAGTAATATCAGTCAGCGCCTCATGTAGTAGGAGCGACATCCTAACCCAGTCCTCATTTTCTCCTCGTTGTTTCCTCATGCACTAAATCCTCATGGACTCATCGTGTTACATCGTCTCAGTTGTATATATAGCGTAGATACACTCTTGTATCCTTACGCTTTACCACTTCTATATATCCCTTAACTTCTCTCAAGTCTTTGCCTTAGTTGCAACCTGAGCTCTAGCTTAAGGTTGTTACATTAGAATTGGTAAAAGCATTTTTAGTTGCAAAGAGATAGTATGACCTAATAGTGGCAACATGACAACATCCCATTGCTTCTTTCTCTCTTACCACTATCTTGTATGGTAGTGCTTTTAAAAGAATTAGCAAATACATTATATTCCAACACTGAGTCTTAATACAATATCCAAGTGGTATAAATCAATATACTTCAACAAATAAATATTAATATAAAAGGTACTAGAGGTCATTTATCAAGCCCATTTTCCTCTAAAAAATCTTCATTACATTCCAATACATAATCTATAGAATATGTGGAGAGAATTCAAGTATAGGCTAATAGGCCTTCATGGGCTAAACAAGTAGATACAAAAATCCACATTCTCCTCTTCTTTTCTATACATTAGCAAGAGAAGAGAAGCTTGTTTCTATAAACATAGCACTTGTAAATGCTTCTGCATATGTTCCATATGCAGTTAAAACTACTAGTACTAGTGCTTCTTAAACTAAGGATAACAATAACATGTTTATGTCTCAAGATGTAAAGCCATTTATGATTTCATACATAATTAATCAACTTACAGACCTACAGCTGTAGAATGGTAGCTTTTGCTCTATCTCTATTTTTGGAATGAATGAATACCTTGAAGACAATATCAAGAACATTATATGCTCATTGATTAGAATATTAGCTTTTATCAAATAACACAAATTAGAGGGAAAAACCAAAAAAGATATCTCTTAAATATCTGAATTTAGCTTTGTTGCTTGGAAATTTATCTCAGCCATCTATAAGGCTAGATGGGACAAGTTAACAGCCAACCAAAACTATAAATTCTTCAGATAGTATATCTTAGTGCAATTCAATCAAAGACTTTTCAAATCCTCAATTATCTCAAATAGAAGTATATTACTGATAGGTAAATAAGCCAATATCTTAAAAGTTACCCTGCTTATTCTATCCAGACTAAGCAAGAAAGTTCTGGAAAAATCAAGTTTCATCTTCAAATAGGCAATCAAAGAAACCATCATATGCTCAAGCATCCAAAAGCAATGTCAAAGAGATTATAGATGTCTTCCCAAAACTCTCTACTAACAAAGTTTCAGAAATTTATAAAGTGATAAACAATTTGAGCCAAAATGACAAATCAAAGCTCAATATAATCACCAAGTGTTATAACTCAAAGTCCTTAGAGTATGATAGTAAGACAAAATCCTTGTATTAGAGTTTAATATAAGAGAACTTGATAGAGTTCTTAGTACAAAGTATCTATTTTTTATACTATACTAGATAGTCTATGCTACTACTGCATCTAGTCTACCCTAAAGACCATATGTAAGCCATAAGGTCAACATATATTGTACATATTGTATGATATCATTGTTTTAGAATACTTTACTATACTCCATTGTGACTACATGACTCTGTGACCATTAGTGTTATATGACTAGTTTTGTAACAGTAGTAACCATGATATCATACATAAACCCTAACCCTAAAATAGAAAAATAAAAATAAAGCAAAATAAAAATAAAAATAAGAGTAGAAAAAGAAATAAAATAAAGTCTATTGTTTTCTATTCTAACACCAAGAGTCTCTCAAGAAAACAAGTTATTATCCCTATAGGATCCAGTAACTCTGAAAGGGTGATGACTAAAGCTAATGCTTATATCTCTAATATCAGCAGACTCTTGAAGGAAGTCAAATATGAAATTTCTATCAATTTTATTTGATTGAATAACAAAAAACTACTATTGACTACTAACAAAGTAGCAGTTGCTTCCAATTTGAACATCATTGAAAAATATTTCAAGAAACTAGATGATATTGATTATTACAGTGAGATTATGAGCTCTAGACTTTCCTAATCAAAGTCATATCTAAAAATCCTTAGTATCTCTTATTTTATCAAAGATACTAATCTCCTAATTTCCCCTAATATTGTTGAAAGCATTATTAAATTGACATATATGTTTAACAACATTGTACTTGCTTTCCATCTTAGTATTATCAAGGTACCTCCAAAATCAGATATGGTAGTCATTTGGGTTAATATTTGAGATTTCCAAAATGGCTCAAATACAAAAATGTTAATCAATAAGTACTTCAACATTGGAAGCTATATTACTACAATCCATAATATAAACATGAATCCAGGCATCCCCTAGTACAAAAATTGCTAGAGGTGAGAATATACCACATTTATAGCACTAAATATCTAAAGTACAATAAACCACATAAACTAGAAAATTATAGAAACATGGCTTGGTGCTACAAGACTAACTTCAAAACAAACCCTCCAAGACTTGAAACTCTAAAAGGCAAGTTATGTTTGTACACATTCAAATACATCAACTACAAAGACAATTACCAAGCAGATAGTTACAATTGTTTATTCTAGAAACATAGGTTTAACTAGGACTGGTATAACAAGAAGACTCAAGAACTCTAATAAATTGGGGCCAACTCAGACATGGGTGGGAAAAAACAATGATTATTAAAAATCTCAAGTTTTTTTTCACAAAATATTTACAAGAACCATCTTCTAACTGATCTCATTTTAGAAAATAATAAAAAGTTTGACATTATATTTATTTAGAAGCCTTCTTGGTCTGTTATCCAAAGTATTCTAAGTGCTACATAGAAGAAAGGTGAAATGATCATTGGTGCTCCTAATCACTTATCATAGATTACTTTTTCAAGACAAGTAGTTAATAAAAACAATCATCCAAGAGTTATCACATATATAAATACTAGATTCTTTCAATTGCACTTTTTGCTTAAGAAAAACATTATAAACTACAGAGATATAAATCTCATCTCATTCTTTAATCAAGGTATTATCTGTTTCATCATTAATATTTATTCCAATAATCAGCAGAATGTCTTAAAATATTTAAATGATATTGAGATAAACCTTAGTAATATTCTTATCATGACAGGAGACTTCAACATCAGAGATAATGACTGGGACCCATCATATCCTCATCACTCAGTATATGCTAACACTCTTAGAGAAATTGCTAACTCATTCAATCTAGAGTTGTTTACTCCTATCAATCAAATTCCAATAAGATACTTAGATAATTTGAATGACTCCAACTCTGTTATTAACCTAATGTTTCTTTGGGCCAATTCAGATGAAATAAACATATACAACATCCTACCTGATCTATGAAGCCCATCTAATTATACTCCTTTAATGGTTGACATCATCATTAGCAAAAAGTTCATTCAAGACAAACAATAGACTATTATCAAAAACAGTGAGAAAGAGAAAGACTTTGTCAACAAGCTTAAGAACAATATTGGAAACATTAGTATATCTGACATACATGACAGTGAACCACTAGAAAGAATAGTATACAAATTTACATTTATTACAGAAAATCTTTGGAAAAAGTATTCTAAATGTGTTAAAATTACTAAGCATTCTAAAGCTTGGTGAAACAAAGTATGTGGAAGAGATTTGAACTCATGTTGCATATTCAAGTCAATTTCAGATTAGAAAAAATTCAAGAAAATGGTCAAAAGAACTAAAAAATTGTTTTTTGATGAAAAAATCCAATAAACCACATCAAAAAACAAATGTCCATGGGACCTCATGAATTAGGTCAAGAAATGCAAACTATCAACCATGAAAGCTATTCAATTTAATAGGTGTCTGTATATTAAATTAAAAGATCTTTGGCAAGCTCTTTATCAAGTATTCAATTTGGCTTAAGATTATCACATCAATTTACATTTACTTGATGAAGTTCCATCATGACCTTAATCTGAGTGGCCACATTCTTCCAAGGCAGAATTTACTAATATAATAAAAAAAATACAGTAGTTCATCCACCCCAGAATCTGATTATATTTTATGAAGTCATCTAAAAATTTTGGTGACTGATAGCAAGTGTATCACAAACTTTATAAATATTGCTAATAGTTGTATTAATCTTGGATATTGGTTCTTACATTTCAAAAAATCAACCTCAATTATCATTCCAAAACCAAACAAGCATATAACTTTCCAAAGGTATTTTGCCCTATTATTCTCCTTAACACTTTTGGAAAACTCATTAAGAAAGTCATAAGCAAGAGGCTCCAGCTTCATTCATCCAAATCAATTAGGGAAGCTAAAACATCACTCAACTATTAATACAGGTCTATGTCTGACTTACCTGATATATGCCAGTTGGATTAAAGATCTTTATATGAGCACTTTGACTTTTGACATAGCTCAATTCTTTCTTTTCATCAACGACAATCTCCTTCCTTTAATTTTGGACAAAGCTTGTTTTAACTCTAGAATTTCTAGTTTCTTTTCCAATAATTTAATCAGCAGAAAAACCCAATACATCTGGAACAAATTTGTTTTTCTTCTTTCAAGACAGATATTGGTATGGGCCAAGGTTTCACCTTGACCCTTATTTTGTCTGTACTTTACATCACTTCTATCTTTCACATTTTCAAGAAAAGAACCCAAAATCTCTTACCTCCCATTTTTGTTTCTTCTCTCTCATTTATTGATAATGGTCTCTTTGTTTCTTGGGGAAAAAGTTACAAAAAATCTAACACAAACTTATTTTGTAGTTGTAGTATTATCTTCTCTTTTTTTGAACAGTTTGGCCTCATAATTAAACACAACAAATTGGAGATTTTTCATTTTTCAAGGGCTACAAAAAATCATGATCTCCCTCACCTAGATCTAAAACCTTTAGAGGGTCCTCTCCTGCAACCAAAGGACAAATGACAGTATTACAGGTTTATCTTTGACAAAAAGCTATCCTTTTGTCAATATATTCACTTTTACTCCAATAAAGCCCTATTAACCATTAAGAATATGAAAATATTAGGTAATTCCACTAGAGGTTTGTCACTTTCACATAAGTGACTTCTTTACAGGACTTGCATCTTGCCTATTGCTCTCTATGGTTTTCAATTATAGTACTACAAAAGAGCATCTCTCTTCCATCCTCTCAAAGCACTAATAAAAAATTACAATGAAGAGTGGCACTATGAATTACAGGTGTATTTTGTACTTCACTGTTATAGAGAGTTAAGGCTAATGCTGGCCTCATTCCCATTCACTATTATTTTAACAAAATCAACAGGAGACATCATCTAATAATGATA
>Ga0157364_1006940_pt1 | contig 11683 bp, 8 predicted proteins | sample AttsexASBM2_FD_111476 | JGI IMG/M metagenome (GOLD analysis project Ga0157364, IMG submission 111476) | Fungus gardens microbial communities from leaf cutter ant in Ribeirão Preto, State of São Paulo, Brazil - Atta sexdens ASBM2 | ecosystem: Host-associated > Fungi > Mycelium > Unclassified ...
ACAATGAGCAAAGCTCTCAGTAGGGCTATCAAATAAAGAGTAGGGAAATTACAAGAGAACTCGATAAGGAGCCCTTGTTGCATTGCTCCTCTATATATACTACTACATCGTGGTCCATACTACAACAATATCTATCCGGCCCATCAGTCCATGCATTGTCCTCATATCCTATTACTCATCCACATGTGTTTTCCATAAAGCCACCATGCTTCCTACATGTGTCCTGATGTCATACTCTTAATCTCCGCTATATATGTGTATACTATGAGGAACCCATGTCCCTTGATGTCATCCCTAACCCTAACTCCTTCTAGACTCTTCCCAATCCTTCTGGACCCTAAGTCCTTCCAAACCATTCTAGCCTCTGTCACATGACTTCCAGGTCACATGCTCTCCATCTATTGTAGACTAATAATAATAATACTAACTATATCTGTTTAGCTAACCCTAACCCTAGCCAAAGTTTGTCCACACTCTCATCTTATAACATAGTGGTTGCTATAACAATCCACTTTTCTACACTCTGGCTTTCTTTCATTTCAGTTTTTTTATTCTGAACTATTCTTGATTACTTAAGTATCATCATTCCTTGCTTATATAATTGGAATTCTAATATATTAGAATAAACTTATTATTATATAGAGTAGTTATTATCTTTAGAAATCTCTATTCTGTTTTCTTAGGATTTCCTGGAGGTAAGTATGTAGTTTAGTAATTTCTTAGACAATAGACTTAGAATTTCTTAGAAATTTGAAGTACTTGGCTCTTTTACCCAGTTGTTCTAACATTATTGATATATATAATATGACATTATAGTTTTAGAACTTTCTATAATCTTCTGTAATATATGACATATGACAAATGCATGACAGTTTGTAATATTATACTAAACTCTAAATCCAAGTCCAAAAAATAAGATAAATAAAAATAAAAAATAAAAAATAAAATGGAAATAAATAGAGTCTACTATCTCTGATAATTTATTAAAATATTACAAACTTCATTCAACTTGTATTTTTACAACTAGTAAACTAATTCTTATAAACTAAATTGTACTAAAAAGTCCTAAATAAAAGCTATTTGTATATATATGAGATATACAAAAGTAACAATAGATTACCAAGATATTAGACTATTAGTAACTATGGATTTTATTTCAGGAACAACTGAATGAATTCTCATAATCAAACTTATATTGTCTGCTATAATAGATGATAGCCTACTAGGTATGAGTTTTGATTATATGATAGAAACAGCTTACAAACAGACTATCACTATTTTGTATAAATATTTTTATATCTGAGAATTAAATCTTAGATTTAATAACATTAATTATTATTTATCATTCATCAATTTTTATTTTTTCATCATCATTGACATCTAAATTGATATTTATAATCATTATCATCATTAAACTTTTAAATTACTTCTAAATCTCTAAGAGTATGTCTAAGGTTTAAATATTATAAATAAGTAAGTAGTTCATCTTATAATATAGACAAAGACCATAGATTTTAGCAGAGTTATATCTTTAGAAAAACCTAAGTATATATTAGAGAACAAGTTCATCATATATAACTTATTTTCAGAAAAATCTAAGAGAACAAAATAAGGTTTTTCAAAGATAGTTGCTATTCTAAATACTCTACTGTCTATTATAATCTAATAAAATAAATACTGAACTAACTATCAGAATAATAGTATACAAATAATTACTAGAATATTACTTAGAAAAGCAAGAAATACTTGATATTGATGAAAAGTAGCTAGTAATAGTTTTAGAGATTATTCATAGATATGAGTGTGGAGTTTGATAGTATTGTTAGAATCAAAGATGGTAGACTTTATATTTTATTCTTATTTTATTTCTTATTTCTATTTTCTTATCTTGAACTTAAAATTAGAGTTAGCATGACATTACATATGATTGTCACAAACTGTCACACATCTGTCACATGTCCAATAACATAGCATGGTCATATAATCATATATTATAAAAGAACAAAGAAGGTTCTAAAATAATAATATCATACTATATGTCAATAACATATAATATATATGTCCTTTAGGATAGGGTAGGTTTAGTGTAGCATAAACTATTAGCCAAGTGTATATAAGGTAAACACTTTGTAACTAGAACTCTGTTAAGTTCTCTTATATAAACTCTATATAAGAATATTCTTTTGCTCTTACTCTTGAAACTATTCAATATAGGATTCTCTCTCTATCTTTCTTTACTCTCTCATTATCCTTAACAAGAAGCAATATCACTCTTTTGTTAAGAAGAATTGCTGGACTCTAGATATAAAAGATACATTAGTTAGATAGAGAAAGCTAAACTTAACTATTTATTTTGCACCAAAGTCTACTGGTACTTAGTAGACATATTATCTTTTGTAGACATGTTAGTCAGTATTTTGTATAATACTATCTCTTTTTGGATATATTCATATATAAATTTAATTAGAGAAGTAGTCAGTAGATAGTGTGAGAGGGGACTAAAAGAAAGCTTACTAACATCTACAGAGATTAAGTCTAGCTTGAAGTATGCATTTAAAATATTATGACTTAAGTCTTTGAGTAAAGATAAAAGATGACTTTTATATTGAGTAATACAAAAGAACTCAATAGAGTTTCAAATACAAACTAACCTATCTTAAAGTTTATATATACTCTATAAGACTAACATACTGTTACTATACTATATGATATTATTTGTTCCAGGATCTTTTACATTCTTCTTTATGTTATATGATTGTGTGACTTGTGACTGTGATATTTGTGACCATACTGTAACATATATCTTATCTTTGTCATATCTTATAATCTATATAACTATTATATATAATATTATATCATATTTTTTTTACTTAAGTCTAAAATAATGAAAAGTAAAATGAAAACCAAAAGTAAAATAATTAGAAAATTAGAAAATAAAAATAAAAGAAAAAGAAAATAAATAAAAACCAAGTTTATTATTTACAACTCTAACATAGAAGGAAAACTAATATCAGTTTTGCCCTCTATTTATATACTCTATTATCTTTTACTCTACTATACTTTTTATCATCACCCACACCAATTAATTTCCTACCATTCTATTATAATATAAGTCAATATAGCTCAATTAGTTTAGAATAATTAGTTAAACAGAAACAAGAGCAAATAGCTGTTTTATAGATGTTGATAGCTCAAGCTGGACTAGAAGAAGAAGAAATGGTAGTTCTCTGACCCAATACCAGGTTAAACTTAATATAGTTAAGCTACCAACATTCAATGGAGAAGCATGAAAAGTATTAGGATTTTTGATAGTATGTAGGTTGTTTATTAGAATAAAAATGAGAAATTATTTGGTTGTCATATATAAGTCTACCCATCCAGAAATTACATCTCTATGGTGATATCATCTCCAAATTATATAAGTCCACCTTTCTTGCAACATGTCTTATAGCAGTATTGTAACTATCTGGATATTCTGGCTTTCATGGTGGAGATACTCCTATTCAACTTGGTCTTTTATAGTGGAGTTACTCTTGTCAGTGTCTTAACACTGAAACCTCTGCTTAGGGTAATAGGAGTTTTACTACTGCTTCCTGAGTATCTTCTATACTATCTATTTGTATATAAGATTAGTAGTTATAATTTGCTAGTCTAATAATCAACAAAGATAATTCTTATTGAACTTGATTTCTGGTATTCAAATGGTGACATACCAAATTAGCACTCACTTCTATCTTGGACTTCTTTCTATCATCTGAAGTTATAACTATATGGCAGACAGATAGTGTAGCATATAAGCTGAAGCCAAGGTCATTCCACAAGTCTGTTTATCTCTGAGTCCATTCTGCAGACTTTCACTCTGATGTGAACTGTGCCTGACAGTATTATTAGACTTCCAAGTCTGCTATCACTTCTGAGTAGTTCTGTCTGCTAAATTCTCTGTCACAGTTCTGTCTACAATTCAACTCTACAATTTGCACTTCAAGTCCAAAATAGCTTCCTCTTACCATAACTCTTCAACTCTGGTCCTACTGTTTGGGACACCCTTCAATACAATCTCATGTTTCAGTGACTAGATGGCTTATCTGCCAAATACTCCATAATGCTCAAGAAGAATTCACCAAAGAGGCCATTCATCTCCGAGATCTCCTTCTAGTACAATTCAATCTAGCTGAACAGTTTTGCCTGTTCCTAGCCCAAGTATTGTCCCTGTGAACAATGATCCTAACTGGAAGGATGCTTCTACTACTAATCCTACTACTAATACTATTATAGCTAATAGACCTACATCTTTTACTCATTCACAGTCAAAACCCTGTTAGAGTAATAATACTAATGAACAATTGGCTGATGTACTTGGCCAACTCACTAACACTCTTAATTCTAATCAGACTTCTAGTCCCAATACTAATACAAAAGGAACTAAAGCCCATATCCCTAACACTTTCAGCAGTACTGAGCCTGACAAGCTCAATGATTTCCTGTTTCAATGTTGCCTATATTTCCATGCTAACCTGGTACAATTTGATACAGATATTGTGAAAATCAACTTTACAATGACCTACCTCACTGGAGTAGCCCAGAACTGATTTGAGGTATGCCTTAACTAGGAAGACCAAGGTATCCTTCAAGACTGGCTTTCCAACTAGAACCTATTTGTGGATGAGCTATGTTGACATTTTGGTCTCTCAGACCCTGTTGGTAAAGTGGCCAACATGCTAGACTATCTTCATATGAAGCCTAGTGACAAGATTTCCACTTACAATGTGGACTTCATGTATTATACCTTTTAATTAAGTTAGAGGAATAGTGTGTTCTGCTATTGCTATTACTAGGGGCTTCCCAATTGGACCCAGGATCCCATCTTTACCCAGAAACAAGGAAAACCCACCTCATTCCAGGATATGTATGCTTTAGCAATGACTATCAATCACTGCTACTAGGAACAAGACCATAAACGCCACTATGCAAGGTAGGTAGAAAAAGAGGCTCTTAAGTCTCACTTCCAGAAGCAAGAAAAAGCTTCCATCTCTGGTACTGCCACAGCCTCCCAGAATAAGGCAAACATATTTCTAATAGCTTCATCTGCCAAGAACTCTTTCTCCAAGTTATCTGTCTTCTGCTCCCAAGAAGCAACCCAATACTCTGCAGATAGATCTCTCTTCCAAGCTAGCTAGCAATAGCAAGTTGACCAGTGACAAGTACAAGAAGTGTCTTAAAAACAACCTGTGCCTCTATTGCAGTACGCAAGACTACAAGCTGGACTTCTGTTCCAAGAAGCAAACCACAGTCATGTCCAAGGGCCACAGTGCTTCAGCAACTGCTGATCCTCTAGCAGCTGCTTTCAAGAAACCTTTGGAAAAATAGAGAATGACCCCCAGGACTTTGCACAGACTGAGGGCCATGTTGAACTTCCCTATGCTGTAACAAGTCTGATTTGACTGAACACATCTGCTCTTTCTGATCCTCATTTACTCTTTGTTTTTCTTATCTCTCTCTTGATCCTTAGTCAGAATCACCTTAATAAAATCCTGTTCTGAGCTCTTATCGACTCCAAGTCTACTCACTGCTTTGTAGACTCTAAAATACTTACCACTTGAAGACATCCACAACTCTTTCAGTTGCTCTCTGCTTGTTTGATGGATTATCAAACAGTACTATCTCCAAAATTGTCAACTTGCCCATAATTTTTTCTACCAGTGATTGTATAAATCTGGACTTCTATGTTACTCTGCTTGATTCTTCCTGCTCTTTGGTTCTTGGATACAACTGGCTCACCTGACACAATTCACTGATTGACTGGATAAATAGGTTAATAAACTTCTATCTATTTTTGCAGAAAAATCTTGCTTCTTCTCGTGTTGCAGCCAACATACTATTGGTATCTCCATCCTTTCTGGACATTTTTCTGCAATCATCGGACTCTGTGGTTTCCATACTTGCATCTGAGACCTCCATGTCTAACTTTGGGTGATCTAACATCGCTATCATTAGTGTTACAGTATTCTTATGTATATTAAAACTTCTGGGCTCCTACAATTTTGAACTCTGTCTTTATTTTTTAGACATTCAGGATAACTCTGCAAAATTTGCAGAAGCTCCTGATCTTTCCAATATCTCTTCCGAGTATCATGAATTTGCTGACATTTTTAGCAAAACTAAAGCTGAAGTTCTTGCTTCTCATTGTTCTTATGACCTCAAAATCAATTTAGAAGAAGGTGCTCAATCTCTAGTTGGTCCCATATATTCTCTTTCAGCATCTGAACAAGAAGCTCTCAAGAAATTCATTGAGGAAAACCTCAACACAGGTTTTATCCAACCAACTTCATCTCTGTACAGTATACTGGTCTTATTTGTTAAGAAGAAAGATAGTTTACTGCACCTTTGTGTTGACTTCTGTGGTCTTAACTGCATCTCTAAGAAGGATTGTTATCTACTTCCACTCATCTCTGATCTATTAAACTTACTTCACAAAGCTTAGGTTTATTCAAAGATAAATCTTTGCCATGTTTACCATTTGGTTTGCATTGCCAATAGTAATGAATGGAAGACTACTTTTAAGATACATTACAGATCATTTGAATGGTTTGTAATGCCCTTTGGTCTTACTAATGCTTCTATGGCCTTTCAGTGATTCATAAACAATATTTTCTCTGATTTTTTGGATGTCTATGTTATAGTCTATCTGGATGATATACTTATCTACTCAAATGATATGTCTGAACATCATCAGTATATAAAAGAAGTACTCAAGCATCTCCACAAAGCTAGTTTTTATGCTAAAACAGAGAAATGTGAATTTCACTCCAAGTCAGTAGAGTATCTAGGATATATCTTTTCTTCTTCCAGCCTTACCATGTCCAACAACAAAGTAAAGATTATTCAAGACTGGCCAGAACCCAAGAAAGTTAAGGATATGCAACCCTTCTTAGGTTTTGCTAATTTCTATTACCAGTTCATCTTCAACTACTTGGACATTGTCATTCCATTAACATATCTCACCCAGAAGGATATTCCTTGGAAGCTTGACTCCTCTTGTTGTGATACTTTCAATTCTCTCAAAAAAGCATTCACTTCTGCTTCTACCCTTACTTATTGGATTCCTGATGTTCAACTCATTATGGAAGCTGATGCTTCAGACTATGCTCTTACTGCAATCATTTTTATTGTTAATGAAGAAAATGAAGTTCATCCAGTGGCCTTTTACTTCTGCACTTTCACTGTGGTAGAGTTGAACTATGATATGCATGACAAGGAATTACTTGTCATTTTTAAAGCTTTCAAAATTTGGCAATACTACTTGGAAGGTCCAGCCTATCCTATTGACATTGTTATGAATCATAAAAACCTTGAGTATTTTTCTACTATCAAGATTTTGACCCATAGGTAAGTATGGTGGTCTAAATATCTCTCCTAGTTCAATCTTGTTATCAAGTTCTGCCCTAGTTGTCTTGGCACCAAACTAGATGCTCTTATTAGATAATGGAATGTTTATCCTAAAGAGAGAAATACTGGCTATGCCATAATTAACCCTCATAACTTCAAACCCATCTTCACTCAAGAACAACTTGTAGTCTCTATATAAGCTACTATTTTTCTTTTCTCTTCTCTCCATATAGTTACAGTCATGGATCTGGACACTCTACATTAAGACATCCTTTTGGCTCTCCCTAGTGATCCAATTGTGATAAAACACATTTCCACAGATGGCCAGTGGTCTATGGATCCAAATAGTCTTCTTCTCCTTAATAACAGAATTTATGTACCATTTGCTGGTAATCTCCACACACGTGTTCTCCAGTACAATTATAATCATATCCTTGCTGGATATTTTGGTCAAAACAAAACACTGGAATTAGTTCACTACAGATACTCCTGGCCTAACCTCCATGCTAATATATAACAATTTTGCAAATCCTGTGTCACTTGTATATAATCCAAACTACAACATTACAAGCCCTATGGATCTCTTAAACAACTCTCTATTCCTAAATGACCATGTAATTCCATTTCTATGAACTTCATTGAGAAACTTCTGTCATCCTCTGGATTTAACATTATTTTGGTCATAGTTGACCAGCTCACCAAATAGGCAATCTTTATCCCTGCCTATGACACTATCACATCTATAGACTTAGTATTCTTCATGTGTTCCTTCCTATGTCATCTCTGATAGAGGCTTGGAGTTTGTATCAAAATTCTTCTGATCTTTAGGCACTACTCTCGACATACAGCTTCACTTTACTTCAGGCTATCACTCCAAAGGTGATGGACAAACTGAATGCACAAATCAAATCCTCAAGTAATATCTCTATGTATATTGTAACTACCAGTAAGATAACTGGTTTGAACTCCTACCTCTTACAGATTTTGTCTACAATAATACTCTAAGTGCTACTACTAGTGTTTCTCCATTTTTTGCTAATAAGGAATATTATCCAAACATCACTGTTCACCCCAAATACAATATTACTTCCTTTTGAGTCTGTAACTTCGCCATAAACCTCAATGAATTACAGAGTATTCTTAAAGCTGAAATCTCCATGGCCTAACAGTGTTATCAGAAATTTGCTGATGTATGATGTTCTCCCACTTCTAATTTCAAAGTAGGTGACAAAGTCTTTGTCAAGGCTTAGTTTTTCTAAATCACTCAGCCTTCAAAGAAACTTTCTGAAAAATACCTTAGACTCTATAAAATCATTGCTCAGCCTAATACTCTATCGTTCACTCTTTGTCTTCTAGAGTCTATGCATTCTGTTTACCCAGTTTTCCATGTGTCCATGCTCAAACCTGCTATATCCAACACTTTCTCTAAGAGAATATAACTGGCCCTTGCTCTAGTTATAATTAATAGGGAACCCAAATATGAAATTTCTCAAATAGTAGATTCTAAAATTGATTGCCAATAGACATGCAAACTCCTGTATAAGATGATCTGGCTAGGATATAAAGATACTAGAGACAAATCTGAATGGATTCCTATATCTGAACTCACTTATACTGCTGACTTGGTATCCAATTTCCATATTGTATATCCCACCAAGCCTAGTCCTCTTCTATTATTCTGATCATGCTGTTATACTTATTTTTTGTCTCTGTGCATTTTCCAATGGAGATTTCCTTTATTAATTCCTTAGTATATTCTGTTTGCTTATTCTCATTAACCCCTAGCTTTTGCACACTTTTTAGGGTTTCTTTTCAAAACTTTCAAATGTCTTTTTATTTTATTCTTAATTTTCTTACTCACACATTTAGATCAAAACAGAATTAAAAAATTAAAGAAAAACAAAACAACTATTCTAGTAGAAGACAGACAACAGAGTTCCCTCTTCCTGACTTTTTCCAAGACCATTCTTGGACCCTCCCTTGTCATCTTTGTTCTCCTCCTTCTTGTTTTCTCCTTCTAAGCCTTATCTCTGCTCCATTACAGCCCTAATTCTCTCCAACTAGGCTGTGTTCTTCTCCTAACCCTCCACCAAGTTTCAGAGGGACCTTCTAACTTCTCAGTACTTCTTTATGAGTTCTTGGAGTACCTTTTCAATGGCACTTAAAACCCTGCCATAAGTAGGGATCATGGCTAGGGTGTTGGTGTTGGTATGGGGTACATATTGCTGCTTGATAGTGATATATCCCATGTATACTAGAGACCAGCTAAGGAAAAGCTATTAGGAAAAAAGAAAATATAGAGAAAAGAATTCTTTACTTACCTTGAATTGTACACTAGATAGTCCTGCCTGGCATGCACACATCTTTTATAAGGATTAGCACACTCCAGCTTGACCCTAATGTCTCCTTAGTACCTCACTGGTTGTTTTTCTTTAGCCTTTTTGAAAGACTGGTAGTCTGTATTGTTTCCTGGAGGTATCTCCTTATGCTTAGGTCCCATGATCTGGGACCCTTCAACACCCTCCAAAAGAGTGGCTTCTTTCTTTAGTACCTTGTCCTGGAGTTGTTGGAGATATTCCAATGTTTTCTTCTTCTTCTTCTTCTTCTCTGCAATCCTTTTCCTCTTGGCTTTTTCCCTCACTTTTGCCTCTACCTCCTTTCTTGCCTTCTGAGCCACATGCTCAACCTGATATAACTCTACTGCTTCTTTCAGTTGGATCAGGAGCTGTTACTCCTCCTCATGTCTCTGCTACATCTCTTGCCATTGCTTTTCAAGTATATTGGTGTCATTTTGAGAAATGTCAGAGAAGACAAGAGAAGACATGGTAATACAAGAGCAAAGGTAAAAACTTTCTTTTTTGTTTATGTATTGTTGACCTAGGTATCATTACAGAATTTTTGAATAAACTCAATAGGACTTCAAAAACTCAGTTCTAAGAGAGGAATATTGTCATATGCAAGTCTATCCATCTAGAAATTATATTTTTGTGGTGATATTATCTCCTAATTATATAAGCCTATCTTCCATAGTGGCCATCTTTATTGCAACACGTCTTATAGCAGTGTTGCAATCATTTGGATATTCTGTTTTTCACAGTGGAAATACTCCTATTTGACTTGGTCTTCCATGACAGAGTTACTTCTGTTAGTGTTGAGACACTGAAACCTCTGCTTGGGGTAATAAGGACTATACTACTGAAATCCTAAGCATTTTTTATAGTAGAAACTCATATATAAGACTAGTAGTTATACTATAATTTGCTAGTTTGATAATCAATGAAGATAAACTCTTATTGAACTTAATTTCCAGTGTTCAATGGTGATACACCAAATCAGTACTCACTCTCATCTCAGACTTCTTTCTATTATCTGAAGTTGCAACTACACAGCAGACAGATGGCACAGCATATAAGCTGAAACCAAGGTCATTCAACAAGTCCATATTGTGGACTTTTACCTCTGGTGTGAACTATACCTGACACCTTGTCAACATTTAATCCAAAAAAGCTTGTCTTTTATAGTAGCTACCTTTCTTGCAACACACTTGCATAACATTGGTGTAATAATCTGGAGATTTCATTTTCCATGATGGGAATACTCCTATCTAACTCAGCCTTCCATGATAGGGTCATACTCCTACCAGTGTCTTAACACTGAAACCTCCACTCAGAATAATAGGGGCTATACTACTGAAACCCCAAGCATCTCCTATAGTATATATCTGTATATAAGCTAATGTTGACACATCTTTGCAAACCTGCTTCAAGTTTGCCCATAGTTCCTAGATTGATCTGTATCCATCAATTGAGGACTTTGTTGACTTCTTGAAAGAGTACCTGAGTGCTTTTGCCTTCTCTCCTCAAGAACAACCTCTCTTTTCTTATAAGCCTCCATGAGTGCTTAGTTAGTTTGCTTTTCTGTTTCTGTATATAGTTTTTCAGTCTTACCTCTCTCTCAGTTTCTCTTGATTCTGTATTCCCTGTATGATAGGTCTCTCTGGACTTGGATGCATAATTTGTAGGTTGGTTATGAGCAATCTTCATTTAGATTTCTCTTTGATTTCTGTTATCACTGATAGTGTTTCTCTGCCTATGAAGAGGGTCTCTGTCTCCTGAGGCAAAAATTGTAGGCTACTTGTTGTAGATGGTCTGCCATGGACTACAATCAGGCACCATGTAATAAATTGTTGAACAAAAAAAAAAGTGAAAGTAATTACCTTTGATGATGATTTCTCAATACTGTGCAGTGGTTATTGATTTATTGGCATAGTGAATTCTATTGCTATGTTTTGTAGAAA
>Ga0157364_1006941_pt1 | contig 11683 bp, 6 predicted proteins | sample AttsexASBM2_FD_111476 | JGI IMG/M metagenome (GOLD analysis project Ga0157364, IMG submission 111476) | Fungus gardens microbial communities from leaf cutter ant in Ribeirão Preto, State of São Paulo, Brazil - Atta sexdens ASBM2 | ecosystem: Host-associated > Fungi > Mycelium > Unclassified ...
AGTCGATGCCATATACAAGTTCATCGAGCGAGCAATGCAATCTGGTTAACCGCTACGCTCTTCATTTACGAATCCTTGCAGGTTGTGTCGAAGTTTCCTTTGCGCTGCCGCGTTCGCGTGTGCTAAGAGCGATCAAGATCGAGGGGTCTTGCCAGAACTCTACGAGGTCAAGTAAGCATAAGTGCTTGGAGTTCAAACAGCCGAGCCCTCGCTAATTGTCTGGTGAAATCAATTCTGACTCCTTAATGTATAATTTATAATAAAAATTTTATAGTAAAATTTTATAGTATTTATTAAAATAAAATATTTATACGCTACACATGTATACAATTGCGTTACATTTTATAAATACAATGTCGCTAATAACATCAATCGATTCATTAACTTAGAGAGAAATGGGAAAGACTTTATCTCCTGCCTTACAAACTTGAGAAATTCTAACTAACTAGGGAGAGACATCGCGTCGAAAAACAGGTTTTGAATCTATTGCTGATCGCGCGAATGCTGCTACGCGGACTTCTCTTCGCGTTGATTAAGTAATTAACGTAAATTGGGTTGAGCGCGGGCGCTCGCTACAACATAATATTAATTAGCATTCAATTAATTACAGTTAATCGATTCGCCGCCGGGTCGCGCCGATTCTCTGGCGTTTATCTCGAACGATACCGATCTCTATGACACTATCTCGCGAATAGCTTATGATAAAATTTGCCAGAGATAAAATTTTTCGTGACTGCTCTCTTTTTTTCTCTCCTTTTCTCTTTCTTTTTCCCTCTATTTCCTTCTATTTAGCTCTTTCCTTCTCTCCTTTTTCTCTCTTTCTTTTGTAACGGATTCGCGGATTCCTCGAATACTTACGTAGAATTTACTGAACACTAATGACGGCGTAAATGTTAGCAATGTATCGCACGATATTCGATCGCCCCGTCGAAACCTATAAATTAAGACGTAGTAACAGGAGACGGTATAGCTGGCGTAACCGGAGATTTTGGTAGCGCGCGTTACGTGTGCATTAAGTCCGAATTAGGCAGCTATGGCTTACTTTATGACGACAAGAACAGATATCCGACATTTATGTACCCTAAAGAGATGCGACCTGCTTGACAAAAATAGATTTTGCAAGCAGAATTAAATTAGTATATCGTTCGTTATTTTTAAAAGTGCAAAGTATTCTGGGAGATTGTCTTAATAAATCTTATCGATTATACTAAAGAAAAAGATTATTAGTTTTATTCTATGCAATGTGTTCAATTAAATTTTAATAAAGAAAAAAACTATATTCAAAACTATGTTAACAACATTGGATTATATTACATATCTTTTGAGAGAATTAGATTTCTGTATTTCTCTGTGCACTAAAAATGTTTTTTAATCGTTTAAAAATGCATTAAAAACCTTTATCGTGTTAATTTCTCTCTTTTGTATTATAATCTACAAAGTTTTATGGCGATATAAAACAACCTATATAATATTTATTTAACTTATATATTCGTGATTCGAAACATCTTCTCATAAAATGACGTTTCAGTTTTCAAAAAATAGCATCGCGTTATCCAACAAAAGAAGTGTTCATTCGACGAATGAACACTTTACGTACATCTAATATCACTGTGTAATAGCGGGTGGCAAACCCGCCGCAAAGAAACCAACTGAAATTTAACTTTATCACAGGCCAGCCCGCCCGCCGTGTATCCGCCATACTCCGGCATACGTCAAACCATGGCCGTACAGGCTAGACGGAATAGGGTGGTTGCCACATTTAGTATATTTTTACACCGCGCGCTCTCGTTGTGCGCTGCGATGTCCCCTCGACCCTCTTTCTTTCTCTCGGTCTTCCCCCCCCCCTCCCTCCCTCTCCACTCGTTTCCATCCCTTCATCGGCGCCTCTCTCCCTTTCTCTCCCGCGTGTGTACCAGGTAATTGGGTGTGAAATGAAATCTAACGAAAACCCTTTTAGGCGTGTGCACAGTCGCTCGGCTGTCGGCAGAGTAGCCCAGCCTCCGCTCGCACCACCCTTTCTATCCCCCGTTCTCGATACTGCACACCTACGCTTTTCCTCCTGTTCTCCATCCGCTACCAGTAGCGATAGACGTCCTGTGTGTATCACGATCGCAGCCAGGTGAGTGTACCACGTCAGAGGGTGCAGCGGTGAGGGGAGATATAAACGTCGAGAGAGAGAGAAAGAGAGAGAGAGAGAGAGAGAGAGAGAACGAAAGAGGAAGAGGGAGAGAAGAGAGAGAAAGCACAGGCGGTTCACGATCAAATAGTTTCCATTTTTTGTCAGCACCGACACCCGCCCTTTCTCATCTACTCGTGCCGCCGCCGCCGCCGCCGCTGCCGCCGGAGCAACAGAATATTACGGGACGATGGTTAAACTCCTCTCTCGCGCCCATCTCTCTACCAACGACCATCGCCCCCCTCCCCCTTCCCTTCCCCGTATCCCTCTCTTTGTCCGTACTTCTCTTTCGCTGTCTATTCGCGTAATACATACCGTTCTTGCTGGGCTCCTGCGCGACGCGATGCGACGCGACACGATGGACGCGGCAAAGTCGAGCTACGTGAAACGCATCTTGAAACCAACGACGCTACCGGATTAACTCCTGTCGTCGACACCGACAATGCTAGGAAGTTGCAACACCGGGGCCGTGTAAGAACGCACCGGCAAATATCATCGTGACCGCAACGGCGACCTAGTCTCCGTTTTCTTGAACGAGACGCGAATGAGGAAAATATAAACGAGACAAAGGAATCGCGTCGGAGTTGTGGTGTTTCATTCGCGACGCGGTCATTTCGTATATTTTCTTTCGTCAAAAATTTACATTCGTAATTAATTCTTTCCATTCGTGAATTATTTGAGAAAATAAGTGAATTTTTTTTAATATCGTAAAACAAGGCAAAGTTGCAAAATTAATACGTTATTAAGAACACTGGATATATAGATCTATCGAGTTAAGGAACTCTGCAAATCATTTTCAGATAAGCTCGGTTTTTGATCCTCCTTTTCGCTAATTGCGAAATAGTTCCACCACTACCATTTTCCTGTTCTATTTTCCTCAGCGAAAAGCGCATCGTGAATTACTTTCGTTCTAAAACCTTCGACGCCATTGCCTAAAATAGGTCACTACTGCACATACACATTTTACGCGCGCGCAAGAAACCCGTAAAAGTTTATATGGTGATGCACCGTCAATATGTTTCACCATTTTTGGAGAAATCTCCGGTAAACCTTGTGGTACACGTGCGCACCAAAAATTACGCCTTGAAAGCACAAAGAGCGCTATGCTAAGCCACTAGCATTATACTATAGTCATGGAGAGATCTTGTGAACTACAAAATTTATTATAAAACTATTAATCTTTTACACCGTCTCAATTTTGAAATTCAATACATAATTCACATAATTATATGTAAAGTAATGAAATTAATTTTAAAAGAATTTTCAAATTATATATTGTTAAATTCATAACATCAAATTATATCAACTTGAGTTATTTTTAACCATTTTTATAGATCACCACTGCTCTTATACAATGTATCATTAATTTGGTTAAAACAATCAAAATAAGAAATTTAACTCAAGATAATGTACTAAGCTTAACTCAAGTCTTGATTATTTATCAAGTTATTTATTAAGTGCATATGTAAATATGGATGATGTTTACTTTGAACTAATCATAGAAATTGATATTGATTTATACAGATTTTGACACAGATCAAAATTAAAAATAATAAAATATTATTTGACTCGAGGAATTGGATTACTATTGCTCCTTTCATATCAACAATGTTTACTTAATCAAAAACTAAAAAAAGCTTAGATATGAATTGTTTAGTAAATAATAAGGACTCTGTATGACAATGCTTATAAATACAAAAATAAATCATATCTTTGAAGTTTGCTTAGTTTGGCACTCCGAGTCACAGAAAGAAATATGTCACGTTACAATAATACTGTTGTGAAAAGAATTGATTCCCGATAAAGTGAAAACTTTTATCCTGTTAATGTCACATTTATGTCGTAAAGAATATTGAAAGACCTCACGAGAAGACGAGCAAGAAGCATCGAAAACGCTGGACAAGACACAAGCGCAAGTTTTATGCGTGGCGAACACAATCGACTCACAATGACTTTTAACGCAAACGTGAGTATGTCTTGAACAATAAAAGGGAAGTCGAGAGTGGACGGAGAATGAGACCCTTGGTCAACCTGGGTTTGCTTTATTGGCTCGTAAACGTTGAGCCACGTCGAAGAGGAAATCAGTAGTCCTTCTGGCCGCACATGTATAGATACGCATTTATGCGTATTTGTTTGGAGCTCTCCAATTACGTTTAGGTTTCACGAGACGTACATACGTAAGAATGGACACGTTGCATAATCACACATCCACCGACGGGACGGACGAGACGAGCGCAAGTGGGACATGAATCATTGCGAACGGAGTGCTTCGTTCGTTCAGAAGCTAAATCTCCCGTTAAATTTCAGCGGCTATACGGACGCGTCTATAAATTTGCATAACGATCACTGTCGCCTACGTCGTTCGCATTGCTCGAGTACATATAAGTGGGGACTACTGTAGCAACTTAAATATACGGATTGAGCTGCAAATCATCTTCATGTATTGATAAATATAAATAATCGTTTTCATGCTCGATTATTATTATTAAGATGAAGATCCCCAATTAAATTAACACTAAGTCATTTAAGATTAAATGATTTTTGTTAATTCGTAAATTTAACAATCAAATATTTAAAAAAGATTGCTAATGTCAATGTTGTTAATAAATTTTATATTTTTAAAAAGAATTTATTCTACGTTCAATAAATTGATTGCAAAATTTTGAAAAATATTTAAAAATGTTACATATAAATCCCAATTACGAATCGGCAAGTTATTTCATGTTAAACTTTCTTTAATATAAAATTATTTATATCTTTCTTTAATTTTTTATATTAAAATTCGCATTGTTTTAGTTTATGTAAAATAAGTAATGTACTAATAAATATAATTTATTATAACAGTATACATCGTAATTTCAAGAAATTAAAAGAAATAACACACACACACACACACATTACACTTCTGCTTTTCTTCTTCTTAAATATGAACAATAAGAAAATAATTTCACAACAATCACAATAATTATAAAAAGTTATAGAATGCAAAATATTTTCCATAATTTTATTAATAAATATATTTATAAAATATTAATTATTTAATTTTGAAAATTTGATACAATTGGAACTTGATCTATAATTGAGATTGTCATTTTGTACCGTTAACCTTCCATTTATAATCTTTTTATACAAGCAAAATTTTACTTTCAAATTTTTCTGAAATAAAGGAGGGCGAAAGTCTAGTTTCCTTTCTTGTTAAACTAGTTGGTAATATAATAAAGATGTTGAAAAGTAACGCTGAATTTTTCCACACTGTTTGAAAACGTAGAACAGTAAAAAAAACTTGGACAGGACAAAGAAGATTTCGATTGCAAACGGAGTAAAAATATAATTGTAGACGGAAGGTTAATTATGTTTTCATTATGCAACATTCACGTGTATGCAATTATTACGTGCTTATGAGGTATATTTCTTTTTAGCAGCTATAAAGACTTAACATCAAATATTTCAAATACCAAGTTTTTCATAAATGTAATCGCTGCGAGAATCCTTTTGGGAAAAAGGAGTGAAATGCGAAAAGTTGCCAATCGTCACGCGACGCGCAACCTCCTTTCTTATCGGGCGTAAGAACGTTCCTGGATCTTTGCCTCAGAGATCGCGCGTCCGTGAAATTCCATCGTTTTTGTCAATTTTACCGTATCGAAAGTGGTAGCATCCGGTAAGTATTTTGAGGCCGAATTTCACCATTTTTCGCTATCGTGCGTCGCATTCGAATTCACCGCGAAAAAAGGCGAATTAGAGTCAGCATCTCTTTCTCTTCCTCGTTTTCTATTCTGTGATGCGCAACGATCCTATGCCTATATATAACGATAGTCGAAACTATGCTTGATCGTAAAAATTGTATTGCCATCTCTTGTTTATTTTAGTATAAGATATTCCAATTTGAAAATAATATTCTTTAAACTACCATTTTATACTCTCTAAATTTCTTGGAGTGAAATCTCACTCCAAAAAAGTTAAAATACTACCACTACTGAAAAAAATGAAAAAATTGCACTTTTAAATAAGAGTGACAGATTTTCATTCTTTTTTTTTTTTAGAATGAGAATCGTTACAAAGGAACGAAATTTCACTCCTTTTTTGAGTAAATCTCACTCAAAGAGTGTAAAATCTCACTTCAAAAGAATAAAAATTTGCTACTCTTATTCAAGAGTGCAAATTTTTTACTCTTTTTCAATAATGGTGATATTTGAAGTGAAATTTCACATACAAGAAATTTTGACAGTATTAATATTGTAATTAACATTAAATTATTATAAAATAATTTCAGAGTGTTATATATAAACTAGAACACACACACACACACAATAAAAATATATGTAACTTTGCCGATTTTGAATTATAATCGTCACGTAGCGAAATCGCATAGCTTGAATAGAACTCTGGAAAAGAAAATTTCAGTCAGACTAGACGGCTCGCCATAACTTCGCGATTCTGGGAGCGCAGAGGATGTTCTTTATCACTCTCGTCGGTGTTATCTTACTACCGGCGTCGGTAATAAACTCGAAACCTCGATCGATCCGACGAAATACCGTCTCTACCCTCCCTCATTCTTTCTTTTCTCTTTCGCTTTTCCATCCGTCTTCTTCGCTATTCTTCCCCCATCGAGCCAAGTGCTTGCACCTGCGGTAACCTTTCTCGAAGGAATCGCCAAGCTGGCGTGATTGCGCTCGTCATAACGGCGAAAATAAAAGTTAGCTGCCGCGCGCCAGTTAATGAGCTGCGTGAGACGCGGAATAAAAAGATTCGATAATATTAGGATTGAAGAATTATAGAGCTCTTTCGCTTTGTTCTTTCAAAATGCATTCGTTGAGACGTTCAAATGTTATTTTATTAATTCCATTCATAAAAGAATGATTTAAAGTACCATTTATTTATTTACATATTTATTCGAACTATAGTTACTCAATTTAGAAAATTATTGATATTATGATGTTTATTTTATGCAGCACATAAATATATAATATTTTCGCGAGTAATTAAATTTTAGAGAGACATAAAATATTTTTATCGCAATTGTTTCAATATTATGTTATATTTTTTACAGTTATATATAAAATTTCTTTGATAAAAAAATATCTTACCACAAAAATAATATTTTTCTACAAAATCTTCATATATTTTTCTTGAAAATGATATGTACAGATTTTTATCGTGTAACTTTATAATATGTTTCAAATGTTTCAAAATTTTATCGGTGTCCATTTCTCGAAAAAAAAAAAAAATTTATCAATTATCATTGCACGTTATAACTATTTCTGTTTTACATTCACCAACAAGCGATATTCACTTATTCCTGCTCTATGATGTCATTTCGAAATTGCAAACAAAAATACCAAATACTAATTCAATTGGTCTGCCCGAATCGACCCGCCGGATATTTATCTTGCTGTCATTTAACACGTAACCTCGTTTTCGGCCGTATTAATTGGGTCGGACCGCCGCGTTAATCTTCGCGCGATGATTCGGCAATCAGCCTCCGCCGCCGATCGTCATTAAATCCACCATCCACTGTACTGGTTCGTCGCGCTCGGCGGTTGGAACGATTCAGAAATAGGTCCTCCGCAGTCAGCGATTGGTCGAACCGGGGTTGCCATTATTGATAGCAGCGTATATAAACAGCCACGGGATGAACGATAAAATCGATAGCTTCAGACAACGCGACAAATAATGAAAACGAAACGCACATCTCCGGCACGGAGCTTTGACGCGACGCGACGCGGACCTAGAACGAGAGAATTGCATTACGCTCGACATTTCTCTGTTTAAATGCTCGTTACGGTGAAACACTCAAAGTGGTCTCTCATAGAGTGACAGGAGAATCTAACATTTCGCTCGTTACATTGAAACGACATTATACGCAATGTTGTCGAAAGTGGTTTGGACGAACGCGAGCAACAATCAGACGAAAAAATTTATCTACGAGTTGTAATCCGATTTCGGAGCTCGAATGCCCATTGCAGCATACTTCGGAAATATGTATGTATGCTCACATGTTACACACATATCACGCGTCCATCAAAACGTAACGATTCTACCGATTTAATCTTTGCTGAGAATCGACAACGGCGTTTACGCGATCTCGCTTACGTGTTTCCGGTTGCTTAGCAGCGACACGATGCGACGTCTAAAATCCGAAATATATTTGTACGTTGCATATGTAACGGTGCATCTCCGATTGCCGTCGCCGCCACCACTTCCGCGTTGCACCTATACCTACTGCCTATGGTTATACGCATTTCTGCACTCGGTAATCGCATCCGTTTCCCCGAAAGCTCTCTTCGTGCGCCTTTTGCCTGCCTTCCTTCTCATTCGCGCTCGCTCTTGGAAATCGCCACGCAACCGTGAAAGAGAAACGGAAGGTGGCGGGAAACGACACAGGAGCGAGAAAGGGAGAGCAAGGAAGAGGAAGAGGGAGTATCGAGGGGAGACTAAGACTCAGCCACGATAAATTCTGTCTCACCTTATATAGGACAAAGTGAAGTGTAAGATTAATGGACAGAAATGTCGTTTCGAAAGCTTATTGGAAATAACCGTAGTTAATTCAATATCATTCTATCTTTCTCCCTTTCTCTCTCTTCCTCCTCCTTGATTCCTCTTATCGCGATCAAATTGTGACTTACAATTAGATAAAAAACTGATGTAATTCTTGTCAAAGAGACAGACAGCTCTTTACGAATTTAAAAAAAAAAATCATGAATTTACAAACAATAAAAATCTCATAAGTGAAGGAATTTAATTGAGAGTAAAAAAATTCATATCTGCATATCATACATCGATCTACAACAGGATTCTAGAAGCAGAGAAGTGTAGTAAATCAAAGAAACGCATTTTTGCGAAAGAAATGGATTCTTATATATATAAAATCAATATATAATATTATATATTCTACACTTCTATTATAGACGAGACGTGAATACTTTTATTTATACAATCCATATCATATGATATGACGGAAATTATTTAAATAATTAAATATATAATGCAATATACATATTATATATGGATAGAAAAAGTTAATTAAAATTACCGTTAATGTTTAATAATCTGTAATTATCAGTCACGCGATGGGACATTTCAATTTCTCTTACAGTTGAATTCTCTCAGGAGAATAAAGAAAAAACAGCGATAATATCCAAGATGATATTTAATTATCAGAACATATCCGGTGTCCGGATGCTTCTTTAACAAAAAATTGTCTCAAGCGAGAAATAACATTTCAATGTACGATTTTCATCGTTAACAATTGCGAAGCGACGCGCGAAACGACATCATGTGAATTCATCGCTCGTAAAGAAAATCGCGAGCACCGTTAAAGCAACGAGGCTGAAAGATCGTGCCAAAAAGATCGAATCGGCAGTTCATTGTATAAATTTTCTGATCCTAAAGCCAGCATTTATAATCCGTTCTTACTTCAGATTACAAGATTGTCTTAAGTAATGTCTTAAATGCGCTAATACGACCCTCTGATTGGTTCATGATTATACTTAAGATAGTCTTAAATATAAGAATCGACTATGAATAGCGGCCTAAGATTACTGGCGATGATCGTCGATCGCAATCGACACTAACATAATACACAATAAGAAGCGAGTCCAATCGGCGACCGTCACTTTTCACACACCTGTGCTCCCTGGGTTACGGATAATGGTTAGTTGTCCGGCCCTGCGGACAAGACCGGTAGCCCCCCATGTGCACGCCCATCTCGCCCATCTCGCCCATCACCCATCTCTCGCAAAGCTCACTACTCAAGGCAAGATACACAACGTGTACACACACGTGGCGTCGCGTCGCGAGACTGGGAGATGGTAGCCCAGGACTCTCTCCTCACTCGCGCGCGCTTATGCATGCTCGCAGCATCTGTTGGTACAACACGAACGTTTCCCGCATCGCGTTACGTTACGTTAGCCTAGTATTTAGGACAGCATCCTAGAACGGTGATTTTCTCTTGATGACCATGCTGCAAATCGATGTTAGAGTTTCTTAAACTCTGTTTTCTTCGATTACTAATTTATGAATGTTTCACATTCAGATATTACTTAAATTAACAATTTAATGTTACATAAGCAGCTTATAATTTTCTTTCATCTATTCATTTACTTACAAAAACTTTCCCAACTATTCCACATAAAATTTGAAGTAATAAAAATTATTTATTACTTAAATCTTGCTTCAATATTTTATTTCTAATTTTTTTCTAAGAATTTTTTTTATTCTTATTATTCTTTAAAAAGACTTATATAAAATATATTATATTATATTATATTATATTATATTATATTATATTATATATATATTATATTTTATATATATATATATATATATATATATATATATATATTATATTATAATATAAAAAAAATTTGAGAAATGCGCTATTTAACAAGAATATTCGTTTTAACACAAGCGCAATTATTTTTAATTTTGCATATCCGAGAGTTATTATGCATAGCAAGTTTTTGAGCGAAGACAATCAATTTTTCCGACAGCAATTATACGAAGGCATGCGAAACATGTTGGTAATCTTTACTGTCTTTATGAAACGTCAACTCTCTGTGAAGCATAAGTACTGCTATGGTCATCATCATTCTGTACGTCTGCATTTCTCTTATCATCTTCCCTAAAGCAACAGTCATAAGCGCACCTTACAATTTTCGTCGTCCTTACATCAAAGGAAACTTCAATGAGAAAAGCCGAATATTAACTTGGCAATGAAACATTTTTCAATTACCATATCATAAAGCATTACATAAATTAAATTTAAAAAAACATAATTATTGTTTATAATATTTATATAATTGAAAGATAAATTTTGTATAAATTTAATATAGCCGCATTTCATCAGAAATGAATTTTTCTAGATATCGTAACATTTTACGATTTTATTATTTTGATAATTAACAATACAAAATGATACAAAAGAAGAGTATCATTTACAAACACTCATTTTCAATAATTGTTATCTGCTTGATCATACTCAAATGTTCATTGGAAAAAATGTCTGAATGACATTAAGTTGCTCTCAATCGTCGGACACCCACACGCAACTTTGTTAACTAGTTCAGAGTAGTTTTCTCAGAACATATCGATTCGTGTACAATGTAGGGTTACACGCACTACAAATACTCTTATTAAGAAATTATCGATCTCTGGCAGATGACTCATGCTTTTATTTGAACGTTTTTCCGCATGACTGTATGAATCTATTTCCAATAACTTTATTATATTGATATACTCAGAAACAATTCTTAATTTTACAATAATAAGTTATGAATCATTTTCCATTCTAAAAAAACATTTTCTTAACGCTTCAGAACTCATTTAAAAAAAATTTTAATAAAAAAAAAACAAAAAAAAATAATAAGCAAAGTTACAGAGATTTTGTATAATATTTGAAGTGGAATTTATCGTGATGCACTGTTTGAGAATAAAAATTCTAAAATATAATGAAATATTTATGTAATATTTACTTATTCACTCAGCATGAAAAAATGATCTGATATTAAT
>Ga0157364_1006942_pt1 | contig 11682 bp, 10 predicted proteins | sample AttsexASBM2_FD_111476 | JGI IMG/M metagenome (GOLD analysis project Ga0157364, IMG submission 111476) | Fungus gardens microbial communities from leaf cutter ant in Ribeirão Preto, State of São Paulo, Brazil - Atta sexdens ASBM2 | ecosystem: Host-associated > Fungi > Mycelium > Unclassified ...
CGGTGACTTGCTGCATCCTTTGGAATAACCAATAATCAGAAGGAGCAATGTCCGGAGAATACTGCGGGTGCGATAAAACATCCCATTCGAGCGTTTCTAAATATTTTTTTACGACTTTAGCGATATGAGCCGAACATTGTCATGAAGAAGAATAACTTTATCATGTCTTTGCCCATATTCCGGCCGTTTTTCTCGCAATGCACGGCTCAAACGAATCAATTGTAGCCGATACCGATCGCCCATAATGGAATCGCCAGGTTTCAGCAGCTCATAGTAAACAAGATCTTTTGATCCCACCAGATACAGAGCATGATCTTCGAACCATGAATGTTCAGCCATGGTGTTGATGTTGAGATCGATGGTAACGATTGACCGGGCTTAGCATAGTATTTTTTCTTCTTGGGGTTGTCGTAGAATATCCATTTCTCATCTCCAGTCATAATCCGATGCAAAAAACCTTTTCTCTGTTGTCTTTGAATCAGTTGTTCGCAAGTGAAAAATCGCCTTTCAACGTCTCTCGATTTCAGTTCATAAGGCACCCAATTTCCTTGTTTTTGAATCATTCCCATGGCTCTCAATCGTACAGAAACAGCTTGTTGAATTACCCCCAATGATTCTGCAAGCTCCTCTTGCGTTTGACTCTGATCTTCTTCGAGTAATGCCTCTAATTCTTTGTCTTTGAATTTTTTGGCCAGAGTGAGGCTTGTCTTTAACGCTGAAATCTTTATCCTCGAAACCATTCCCTACATGATTTATCAGTTGGAGTAGTGTCACCATAAATTCGATAAGCATTCGATGGGTTTCAACCGCACTTTTCTTCCAATTAAAGCAAATCAAAACCTCCCGCAAATGCTGCTTGATTAACACAAAATTCGACATTTCAAACACAGTAAAAATCAAGGTTTTTGTGTGAAACTCAAAACGATATAAACTGAATATTAGCAAATATTTAATCTCTCTGAAACCGCCAAAATCAGCTGTTACTATGAACCATTCACAACAGCTGGAGCTATCTTTAGGGAAACGGAACCGAATTTGTAGTTGTCCCAATACTAGTTTTTTTCAAGTTCCTATGAGGATTGATATTCTTATCAAGACACTTTCCCAAATGAAGATTTGACTAAAATCGAGAAATTCCATTATCTCTGGTCTTCATTAAAGCATAAGGCTGCAGAGATAATACAGTCTATAGAGATCACAACTGACAATTACCAAGACCTACTCTCTACAAGGAAAATCATATAGCTGTCAGAGAAATACTAGACCATTCTCAAACACCTGCCCTCAAAGCTCTCAAGAAGCCTATCGAATTGTGGAACGATCTAATTATCCACATAATCATTTTAAACTTAACTAAACTATTCATCAATAAGGCGTGGGAAACTAGTACCTCAATGCGAATATATCTGATCTAAAAATATTAATGGATTTTTTGTCAAAGCGATGCCAAGCGTTAGAATCCATACAAAGTAGGATTCTTAACAATCAAATAATACTCAAAGTTGGTAAGTCCAAAAATACTTCAGTCACAAATATTGTTACTTCCAATCTCTCTTGCATGTTGTAAGGCGAATCATCAAGTTCATCATTGCGAGGAATTTCTCAAATTGTCAGTGGAAAAAAAATTCAAAGTTGTAAAAAGGCTCACCTTTGTATTAATTGTCTAAAAAAAAGTCCACAGCACACCAAGCAAAATTATGTAATTCAGGCACATGCCGCATATGTAGTAAGAAACACAACACTTTGTTACACACATCTAATTCAAATATTTCGGAACAATTCACATCCAACTCAAAAACGAAACAATCCGTATCAAATTCAAGAACATCAAATCAAGACAGCAATGTTCCTTTTCCACTATCTACACAATGTACATCAAGTCATCGTTCTTTAAACATTTTATTATCGACCGCAATCGTAAATGCATACGATTCAAACAACACATCTCATTTATGTCGTGTATTACTTGACAGTAGTTCTCAAATAAACTTCATGACACAAGAATTTGCTAATCACTTGCAGCTTAAAGAACAATCACTTGAGATTTCCGTAGCAGAAATCATGGAAGAAATCATTCAGGCAAATAAGTTTGTCAGCGTGTGCGTCAAATCGCGCTTCATTTTAGTGACAATATAAATTGCTCAAAGAGGTAAATTGATATTGCAAAAGATAACACAAATTTTACCTCAGAATTTTATACCAATATACAAAATGTGTTTATTCCAAACAATATAAAGTTAGCGGATCCTAATTTTAATGTATCGTCAAGCATTGACATGTTGATAGGTGCAGAATTATTTTGGCGAATCATTTGCGCAGGTCAAATCAGACAATCCAATAATGTGCCTATCCTACAAAAAACACATTTTGTATGGATCATTTCAGGCGTTGCGGCAAATGCTAAACCAATTCCTTCGGTTAGTTAGTTTCATTTGACTGCAATAGATGATTTAAATAGTATGCTAAATTGGTTTTGGGAAATCGAGCACAACATAACTCAACAACAATTTTCAATTGAAGAACAAATCTGTGAAAAATTATTTCTACAAGGCATAAAGCGAAACGACAAAGGACGTTTTATCGTCGCACTCCCAATAAAATACGATAACTCAAGCAAAATCTCTCGTGAGATTGCTTTGCAACGTTTTAAGGCATTAGAAAGACATCTTATAGCTCGGCCCGATATATATACGAGTAGTATATTTATGTGAGAGTATCAAGATTTGAAGCACATGCAAGAAGTCATTAACTATTTGTGGGCCGACTCAGCTAATCATTCTACTTTCCTCATCATGCCGTCCAAAATGAAACAAGTACCATTACCAAATTCAGGTTGTGTTTAATGGCTCATGCAAGAGTACTACTAGTGTATCATTAAACGACGTATTAATGATCGGTCTTACTCTGCAAGAAGATCTCTTTTCTATTTTAGCGAGATTTCATACATTTTCGATTGCCCTCACGGCAGATGTAAGCAAAATTGACAAGTATTGATAGATCCAACTCAAACTGCCCTTCAGCGCATCTTATGGCGTGACTCAGTAGACGAACCTAAACATTACAGTTAGTCACCGTAACATACAGTACATCTGCTGCATCGTTTGTAGCAATCAGAGTTCTGAGGAAACTTGCCGAAGATTATTTGAATTAATATCCAGTTGCATCAAAAATTATCTTAAGAGACTTCGATGATTTGGTCAGGAACAAATATCGAAGAGGAAGCAATCTCAATCAAGGAAGAAATTATTCAACTATTGCAAGAAAGAGGGTTTAAGTTGAGAAAATGGGCATCCAATACATCTTCTCTCCAAGACAAGCAATCTATGGTAGAACAAAGAGAATTCATTTTAGCATCGCATAAGGAATCAGAGAAACACATATTAGGTATCATTTGGAACTGTCAGTCCGACACATTCAAAATTACCAATATCACTTATCTATCATCATTAGAAAGGCCTATAAAAGAAGTATTTTATCACACATATTGTTTTAATTTTCGATCTCGGATTAATAGGTTCAATTACAGTGATAGCAAAAATTAATTTCTCTCTGGATCTCTGGCGTTTTAAGCTTGATTGGAATGAATCTATTCCCTTGGAGCTATGGCTACACCAAATGGAAACGATACGAAACTACAAGAGCTACGAGACATACCTCGGCGCATCATATCTAACAAATATAAAAATTTATGTTAAGGTACAGATGGTTTCTCCAATGCTAGTGAAGCTGCATACGGAGCATGCATTTACTTGCATTCCATGTCAGCCAACATTCAACACGCCTGCTCTGTTCCAAATTCAGAGTAGCTCCGCTAAAAAGTTTAGCTTTGCCATGCGTTGAATTATGCGGGGCGTTGTTATTGGCACAGTTGTTCGATAAGGTCTCAAAATGCCTTCCTTGTAAATTCTGTCTATTTTTGGATGGATTCTACGATCGTATTATCGTGGCTACTATTTCTCAGCCGAACATGGCCTTCGTAGGCAATTGCATAGGAGAAATATAACACTTAACACTTGTCCAATCATGAAATCACGTACAAAGCGGGGATAATCCTGCAGATCCTTTGTTAAGAGGCGTCATGCCAGCCTCATTGACTCAGCGAGACATCTGGTAGACGGGGGCCTCCATGGCTTAAGTATGAAAAAGAAGAATAGTCTCAAAGTTCCTTTCCTTCCAGAAAGAAGATCCAAGATCATCACTACTATGTCTCAAGAATTTGACATCTTTAATCGCTACTCAAGGTTCACAAGGCTCATTCGAATGATCGCTTACATTTTTCGTTTTGCAAAAATTCAAAGAAAGCACGAACTACCCAGGACATTCAAGCATCTTCAACAGCGGAGAAGCATATTATTCAATCAAAGAATAGATATCAAGTCATCGTTCATTTATCAAGGCTAATTCAAATAGTTTACTTCATCAAAGAAGCTTGATAAATAAGGAGTTATAAATAAAAACAATCCCCTTCTAAGACTCCATTCATTGACGAGAATCCATTTATTGATGATTCTAGAGTCTTGCGAGTGGGAAGTCGCTTAAAGGAAGCATTGCTTTCATACTCAGCAAAACTGATATTACTGCCTAGATATCATCCATTCTCAAGGCTTATTGTGAAACACTAGCATGAAAAACTTTCACGCTGGGCCACTCTAGCAGCAGTACGTGAAAGATTTTGGATGTCAGCACGCAATGTCGTTCGACAAATTGTTCAAAAATGTGTCATCTGCTTTCGAAGTCTATCAAAGGCTGCTTCAACAATTATGGGAAATCTTCCGAAATCACGAATCAACATTCCTACGAGGGCATTTGACTAGTGTGGAGTAGATTACGCTCCCCTTTATTACAAGGAGAACACTAGAAGAAATACGAAGCAAATAAAATGTTACATTGCAGTTTTCATCTGCTTAGCCACAAAGGCGGTTCACTTGGAATTAGCTACAGCTTATCTTCCGAAGCATTTTTAAACGTCTTCAAACGTTTTGTGGCCAGAAGAAGTTGTCCTATTGATATTTATTCGGACAATGGCTTAAATTTTGTAGGCGCTGACCGCGAACTAAGTGAATTATCCGATCTACTCAAGAACCAAACAACCTAGAAACAAGTCAGCGATCAATTGGCTAATAAAGAAGTCATTGGCACTACATACCGCCCAGAGCACTCCCACCGGTGGTATATAATGGAAGCTACGGTAAAGGCAGCTAAACACCATTTAGTTCGGATGACGAGAAATTCCAATTTAAAACATGAAAAACTAGAAATACTTCAAATCGAGCGATCTTGAATTCTCATCCTATTACTTCAGTTTCATCAGATCCTAAGGACTTAAGATCATTAATGCCAGGGCACTTTCTGATAAGTACTCCACTTACATCCTATCCAGAGCCATCTTTAGAAGAAGTACCTACGAATCGATTATCCCATTGGCAGCATATGCAACTATTACAGCAACAGTTTTGGCGACGCTGGTCGCGTAAATATTTATAACAATGCCAACAACGAAATAAATGGCAAATTGAAGAATATATATGTGGGACCCCTATATATGTGGGACAAATGATCATCATAAAAGATGACAACTCATCACCGCTATCCTGACCTTTGGGAAGGATTCAAGAGATTCATCTTAAATGATGGTATAGCTCGCGTTGTCACTGTGCGTACAGTTAATAGTATAAACGCCCAATCACTCGTCTATGTCTATTTCCCAGTGAGGAAAAGGTGTAGCTGTGACATTTGCAATTAACTTTAACCTTGTTTGTATTCTTTTAAGTCTTATTCTTTAAGTCTTATTCTTTTAAGTCTTTTAAGTCTTTTTCTTATTAGAGCAAGTCCACTCTTTTTTTTCTTTTTCTTTTGAAAGATGATTCTTTCAAAGGCGGCGGCATGTACACGCAGTGTCAATAATTTGAAACGATATTTGCATCGTGCCAATACAATCTGGGAAATCCGCCTCACGCAAATGTCCACTGTAATCTACCGCGCTTTCCCTCACTACCGGAATTCGCCATGAGCCCTCCAGATCGTCACATGAGCGACCCGATCGCCTTCGTGCATCTTTGAGCATGTATGTTTTCTCTGTGTATCTTTTTACCCAAGCGAGCATAGTAAGCTCGTTTTTGTACAAGACAAATAAAGTAAGATTCTGTACAAGCAGCAATAGCATTTGCTGTTATAGCATTGACAACAGTGCACCACGCAAGAAGCACCAACTCATTCTACGTAAACATAAGGGGATTCTAAAGTGAAGCCCGAAGCGGACTTCAAACGAAGTCATCAAAGGTCGCTGTTTTTCTAGCGCATCGATATATCTTTAGATACTAAGTATCACAGCAATATCTCAATCTATAATACACGCAGTCGCACGTTTGTGTCAATTTTCGTACAATAAGTTCGTCGCGATAAGCGTAATCTAATTTTAAGAACTCGACGTTATTTGTTCGTACAAATTCTGTGGATGTTTGTGGATTACTATTTTGTAAGTACAAGTTGCAAAACTTTTGTATCAAAAAGTTGTCACGACTTGTAAGATGTTGTCACGATAGCTTAAGATGCCATTACACTACTTGTAAGAAATGATAAAAAATATATCAATTTCGAAATTTTTGATCGTTTTCGGCATAAACTTCATCTTATAGACACGTATTAATACGTGTACTTTAATTCTAAAAAATTTAATCTGTAAAAATTCGAATCTGTGAAAGAGAACAAATTTGTTGTACAAAAATTATATCATTTAGTCGGTAATACAACTTTAGGATCCCCTTAAGAGGAATTCATTGTTGCGATATGATTTTTGAAGCTGAAGCTTCAATACAAACACGGAAATACAAATTATAAACATTCTTATATCGATATTCTCATATATATTGAATAATTATTCATTTGATAATTCATGTTATATTTGACAACGTTACAAACGTAAAAAACAAAAAGTAAAAAAAGCGAATAAATTTTTCGCGCGTCGGGTAATTGTGCGCAAAGCAAAAATCATAAGAAATTAGTATAAAATTAATAAAATAAAAAATTAATAAAATAAAAAATTAATAAAATACTTTATGGAAAATGTTTTATGGATTATTAATGAGAAAATGGAAATATGTATTATTATCAACGTTTATACCAAAATTAATACAAACTTTGAAATAATAATATAAAAATTGGAAAAATTAATTATTTAAACAAAATCGCATATGTAATTCTCAATGTCATTAGATCTATTGCATTCTTCTGGATTCATATAGAACACAGGCAGCATTGAACCACCCAGTCAATATTCAAAATAACATAATGTCAATGTTATAATTTCGCATTCTACAATGTAACTTTGTTATATAACACCATGTGTATATTACATTTATATTGTGGAATACGAAATTGCAACATTGATATCATGTTACTTTTATAGTTTATAGCCAAAGTTCCATATCTTTCAAATTCTTCACAATTAATGCACTTTTCATTGGGAGGAAATTTTGAATTATCCATGCGTACAATTTCACCTTTTGTCACTTTTGCTGTTAAATTTTCAAATTATATAACTTATGATTATATGTGAAAATAATTACGTCTAGCCTAGAAATTTTACCAGTAATGATTCCATTTATGATAAAAGTGTTAAACCAAAATGCGCATTATCCGCTATGCACAATTATTATTATTATTACTACTTTTACAATTATTATTATTACTACTTTCCCCATATATACTAATATATTTATATATATATATAAAAATTATTTTGATATTGAAAAAGATAAAGTAAGTCATAGGAAATATATTCAAGAGACATTTAACGAAACCGTAGATGCCGTTCATAAAAATCAATGGACAAAAGAAAATTTGTAAGTATTAATAAAAATTTCTTTAAAAATTTTTAACATTAAATTTTATTAATCTCCTTTTTATTTTTCGAATTTTTTTTTTATTTTGATAATTTTCATACCTGGTTAATCACTATTATTTTTCTGTTCAATAACTGTAAAACTTATGGTCAATAACTACCATTTTCTGAATAAAAGTTTCTACTGTTGAAAAAAATGAAAAACATGAAAAACATTTTATTCAAAGTTTTTTATTCAACATGATTATTATATTAAATTTCAGCATTTAAGTGGTCAATCACTATACACTTTACTCTTTCTTATTTTACCATCGATTCAATTCCTTCTAATTAACATTTAAATAGGTAGGGTCTGCTCTGAACATCCCAAAAAAATTTATTTTTATAGTTATATTTTTTAATAATATGTATACAGTTAAATTCACATATCTTAAGACTTATGAGATAGAGGAATCGAAAGATAACGAACGAATTAAGATTTCTGGGAAATACTTTTTATTTTCCTTTTCCAAGATTTTTAAGATAATTAGATACGTGCGTGAAGTGTTATGATCTACTTATTTAAAAGTTAAAAATTACATATATATATATATATATCAATAATTATTAGTCTGATAACAGTATATAACAATGAAACTGACATTTTCGTTCTCGCGCGAAATAAAACAAATAAAATAAAATAATAAACATCATTTTAATTGGAATAAAACTAGAGATTTTGGTATTGCACGGAGGAAAATGTGCTCGCATATATTTCAAAGTAAATGCGCATTTGCAGAGCTGAGCTCTCGATAAATGTGCAGCAAGCGGCATTAAACTAACGCGTCATGGCTGTTAGTAAAAGAGGGTCGGACTCTGGAGATTTTTTACAGACGCCAGAAGAGAGCGAGTTACGAGTCAAGGCCGGCTGCACAGGTTGCTTGGTCATGAGAATAGAAATATGAGCGGGTAGGCATAGCCGTGTTCGTAATAGTCATACACCTGAGTAAGCATCGCGTTCCGCATGCGCACGCATCCCAATCTCGCGAATAATAGGCTTCAAGCTATTCGCAATCGTTTCTCACAAATCGGCTCGATCCACCGCGGCCGGCATGATACTAATTACAATAGTAGCTTGACAGCGATGTATGAAGTCCAGGAAGTAATGATAGAATCACTTCATTGCACTCAATTTCAACATGAGGTAGAATTTGTTTGTAAGAAATACAATACATTGATTAATTTTCTGTTGCGAGATAAAGTTCTGAAAAATGAGTATCGTTTTAAAAATTAAGGTCTATATATCTCTATTGATGATTTCTCTTTTTGTCGAACAGAAATATTATATGCAAATTACATTATTATTTAATAAATTTTTTACTTTATATAGTTGTAAGATATTGGTCATAAAATGTTGAATATTGAAAATGATTTCTCAAAAAAGAAATTGACTCTGAATTGATCGAGGAATTTATAAACAAAAAATAACTCGTAAAATTCAAATTAAATATATGTAAAAAAGACTGAGAAAAAGATTATAATCTCTTTCTCAGAGTCTTTTTCATGTATATTTAATTTGAATCTTATGAGTTATTTTTTGTAATAAAATAAAAAAAATATTAACAAGGAGCTAGATGAAAAAACAAATATATATGTTTGTTTTATTCCATTAATGTTTATCCGAATCCAGAATGCATTCTCAACTGTCTAGCTTTGTCTGCGTGAGAGTCACGCTGAGGTTTCGCAACATCCGGTGGATCTCTCTCGGCTTACCGCCAGCGAAAGCATGGAATCGTTGATCGGGAAGCACGAAGCGAGCGGTTCGACGAATCGAGAGATCGGCGCGTGACAAACCAAAGGAGGGCAGCGCGCACGAGAGAGAGAGAGAGAAAGAGAGAGAGAGAGAGAGAGAGAGAGAGAGAGAGAGAGAGAAGGAGGGAAGGGGAGAACCTCCGATAGAGGTGGGCAAGAAGACGACAAAGAAAAGGAAGAAAAAGAAAGAGATAGTTAAGAGGAGGACGGAGGGAGTAGACAGATTCTCGATGGTGAAGAGCCGGTCGGCCCGTGGGAGGTCCGTTGTAGCCGATGAGCCTTGGCTCTGTGTAAAGTGCCCCGAAGGGCCGCTTACGCGGCCCTTCAGAGAGACCGATAGACGGCTTACCGGTTGCTCCAATCTTCTCTTCGTAAGTCGGGGCTCAAACCAAGATGTCAAGAAAGCACGTAATTCATGGTTGCCTCTTTTGAGAGCGCGAGTAAACCAGGCTTGGATTAGCCCCTTCGTCGAGAGTGTCTAGGATTAGTTCTGGACTTCCTAGACCTTCCGCATATGCTACATTTCTCGCGAATTTGAACTTTGACTAACGTTGATTGCATTACGAACGATTATTGATTTCAAAATAAAAAAGATTTGATTAATCTTTTCGAAGATTTAGATTTTAGACTCATTTATATAATACAAGAAATATTGTGTGGCTTCGCATGAAAGCGACGGGTTCGTGACGAACAGGTTATAAGTTCAAATCTTGCATTTCATGTACTTGTATATGAATAGTTTCCGCTAAGTCAATAATCCGTACTGACTTAGCGGAAGTCACAGAAAAATTTTAGATTTAGGTGATCCTTTGACTAGATTCAAACATATGAAGACTATGGTTCCACCCATTACTGTTACTATACAATACAAGGAAAATTAATTCGTTTTCATCCGCGATAAAATTGTATCTCTTTATATTGTATCTCTCATACAGACTACTTTCAGAACTTTAAAGATAGTCTACGTGTGATCTTTGCAAATCTCTCTGAATAAAAAAGATTTAGATTTTAGATAAACAACTCGTAATATTGTATCAGTGGCCTAGTTTCCACCGAGGGTTTAAACCGGATCAGAATGTAAGAACCAATCAACTACAGTCGAGTATTCTCTGTTACTGTCGAATGACAGGGGAATGCTCAACTATAGTTGATTGGTTATTACATTCTGATCCGGTTTAAACCCTCGGTGGAAACTAGGCTACTGATTCTAGATTTCCAGCAAAAATCAAATCGCACGTAAACTTGGCTCTAAAATTTTGAAAATAGAAAAATATAATCTAAATTTATCACAAAGATTAATTTTCATCGTTAATTTTTATGATAAAATATATAGATCATATTTTTCTATGATCTGATTAAAATCTTAAAAAGGTTTCATATATGATTCGTCTTTTTGCAGTCTTTGCAAAATTCGGCATATGAAGGCTATGATACGCGAAATAAATATTGATGTGTATCGATGATAAATCGGCGTAGATGATATCTCGCATCGAAGTAGATATAAGGTGGAATACCACATGAAATGATGTATTACGCGATGATCTTAACGAGTAACATAATTGTTATACAGGAAAAAATTTACTATAATAATAATTGGAAATGTAATAGCTGTAAACGATTACTTATCATTACGTCAACTTCAAACGCATCTCACTGTCATCTCATGCTGCGCTAATTGTATATGTATTGTACGTCGACACATATAATTATTGTGAACCGATAGTTGACAATCGACAGACACGATCTATCAGATCTCTAATCATATCACCGTCATAAGATCCAGTACGAGAGAGATCGTTCGCTCAATCTTTTCGACAAAAAAGTCCGGAATCTTCAGAAAGCAAACCTGCAGAGAAGTGGAAACCCAGCCATCACTTAATGCTCGTATTCGACAATACCAACCGAGTTTGCTTATCTCTCTTCTCTCATTTTCTCTTTGTTCTAGCCCAGCCTGCCCACGGGGCTTCTGATATGGCATATGCATATACGTATCTAGATCAGGATTTTGCAATCGAGTAAAAGATAACAAACTCGCGACAGGTTGGGAACTA
>Ga0157364_1006943_pt1 | contig 11680 bp, 3 predicted proteins | sample AttsexASBM2_FD_111476 | JGI IMG/M metagenome (GOLD analysis project Ga0157364, IMG submission 111476) | Fungus gardens microbial communities from leaf cutter ant in Ribeirão Preto, State of São Paulo, Brazil - Atta sexdens ASBM2 | ecosystem: Host-associated > Fungi > Mycelium > Unclassified ...
AGGATGTAGCAAAAACAACTAACTTGTCCTCTTCAATCTCTATAAAATAGTATCTATATATTACCAAGACTTCTTATCTATCACTTGTACTCTGATTTTAACAGTTGATTAATCAAAAACTGACAAGTATGATTTGTGTGAGATATGTTAGATGTGGTTCACACCTCAAGATCCAAGACCTGGAGTGAGTCGTTTGAGAACAGATGAATAAGGATACTTATCCAGATACACAGAACATATAAGGGGACTACCAAGTCCAAACTCCATTGCAAACACTGTAGAGTTTTATACCACTACCCCTCCATCTGAAACACTACTGTAACACTGTTGGACCTCTGATCTTGAGCCACATACATTACCACAGTTCATTGTCAACATGCAAACTATTAGGGAAACTGGCCAAAAGTCTACAGCGTTAGCATGGATTTAGCTCCAGAGAAATTCTAAGTTTTATTGAATAAATGACTAAGTACAACAACTTATCTTTAGGAAAATCCTAAGAGAACAGGATGGAGTTTCCAAGAGGTGACCACTACTCTAAGTATTAGAGAGTTCATTCCAATCAGACAGAACATCAGGCAGAATATCAGTAACTTAGCTGCAAAATGATGATGCCAGATGGTTAGAAATCTTGAAAAAACATTGCTGGATAAGAGAGACTTATTGGTTAGTGACTTGCAGAGGCAGGTTGACAGTCAAAGAGGAGTAAACAAAGGTATAGAGATACATGGCAGTATTGGCAAAGGCAAAGAGAGAGAAGTCCACATATTGATGATAAACTATAGTAGTGTTAGCAACTCAAGTAATGACAGTACAGCATATGGATCAGAGGTCTGATAGTATTATGGTGGTGTTTCAAATAAAGAAACAGTGGTGTGAAACTCTATAGTGTTTGCAATAAAGTTTGAATTTAGTAGTCCTCTTATACAGATCTCTCTTTTCTTACTCTCACAAACTCTACCATATATCTGTGGACCTTTGCTTGTCTATCTTTGACTATCAGCTTATCTCTGCTATTAAGACTTAAGTCCAAGAGTAAGAGTAAAAGAATAATCTTGTATAGGGTTTACACAAGAGAACTCAATAGAGAACTTGGTACAGGATTATCTACCTTATATACTAAAAGCCCATAGTCTGTGCTCTACTACTTTAGCCTACTCTAAATGACTATGTATTTTTTCTTAAGGTCAACATGTGTTAAATATGTTGTATGATGTCATTCTTCCATTGTGATACATGATTATGTGACTGTGACTGGTGGGTGACACTGAGTCATACTGTGTGACAGCATAACAATAATATTATACTAAACTCTGACTTTAAGTTCCAAAATAGAAAATAAAAGAAAATAAAAATAAGAAAAAAAATGAAAATAAGTAAAGTCTACTACTTTCAGCTCTGATATTATATATACACTAGAATATTGGTTTGTGCTATATGAATTCTAGTCTACTCTAAAGACTATGCTGTTATGGGACACTTGAACACTAACAATTTTATTTTTCTTTTATTTTATTTTTCTTTTGGATGATGAAGAGGCACATGACACCACAGTCACATGACAGGTCACATGATGTAATGTCATAGGCCTAGAACATGGAGGAAGGATCTAGAAAGATGATGTCAGGGCACATGTATACAACATGGTAGCCTTGAGTAGGGAATGAGGCAGACATGAGGTTGTAGCATGGACATAAGGGCAGGTATAATTATTAGTAGCACAGACCATGTGTACTTTGTATATATAGGACTCTAATTTAGCAGAGACTCCTTGTCGAGTTCTCTTGTGATTTTCCCCATTTGATTGCCTACTGAGAGCTTTACTCACTTGTGTAGCTATTGGACTTTGTGTCTAGTGGTTGCCACAACATATGCATATTATATGTTATTAACATGTAATATAACATTATTCTAGAATCTTCTACATTTTTCTATGTAGCATGTGATCATATGACTATGATTGTGACATTTTGTAACATCATGCTTAATCCCTAACTCTAAGTTCAAAATAAGAAAATAAATGAAAAATAAAATAAAAATAAGAAAAGAAATGAGAAAAAACTAAGTCTACTGTTTTTAACTCTGATATCTATAAGTTGCCAACCAATGAGTCTTGGCTATTTAGCAACATTTCTGATTTCTGACCATCTAGCAGCATTATTCTGTAACTAAGTTACTAATATTCTACCTGATGTTCTATCTGATGTTCCACTTAATTAAAATAGACTCTCTAGTACTTAGGGTAGCAGTCACTCTATTCTGTTTTCTTAGAATTTCTCTAGAGGTAAGTTGTCATACTTAGTTATTTAGCCAATATAACTTAGAATTTCTCTAAAGAAACACAAACTCCATGCAAATATTATAGACTTTTACTCAGTTGCTCTAACAGAATGTGGAAGTCAGAACAATCTTCAGCTTTAACTTACATACTGTATTTCTACTAGTTGTACTAGTTATATATTTTGGAAGAGTTATTTAGGAAACTTTGGAGGACAAGTTTACTAGGAGGTAGTAAGATATGTTGTCATCAACATTGGATAAGAGTGTTAGTTTTGGTCAATTTTCAGAATAAGTATAACTACTAGTTTATATACTAAGTACTCTATCTGAGATAGTTATTTAGAGAACAGAGACTGTAAGCAAGTTATCCTGATCTTGGATAGTCCTCATATATAAGTATGAAGATCTATAGAGTTGTTAAGAAGTCTAGCAAAGATATCTAAGAAGTAATTAACATAGGATAGAAGAGGTTAATCTATACTGGATAAGGAAACTGGAATTGTCTATAGTTGGGATAGATGTGGCTAGATCAGGATATAACAAGATAATATGATCCAGATTATGTTGAAACAGATCTCTAGTACTTGTTAAAGATCTTAAGAAAAACAGTCTTAATATATAGTATTTATTTAATCAAAATTATACAACTGAGTATAGCTACTACCAAGTTATAGCAATATTAGTGAGGATTATGGAAACTTGACAAGAAGTTCCATTAGATTGAGCTACTACTTATATATAATCTATATGCAGTACTTTGACTCTTACTCTAAAGTCTATGATGTAATATTATGTGATTATAGTCATATATCTTTTCATGTGTCTTTGTAATGTCACAAATGTGACTTCATGTGGCTATATTTATGTAACTACTATAAGTACTTGATGAGATAAATGACTGAATAAAGAAAACAAAAATCTGAACATAACTATATGAAAGATATGTTTTATTTATGAAACCTTTAGCTTTACCATTTTTGTTGTAATAATAAGACATACTCTCATAAGAATCATGTAAGAAGACTAATACCAGATTTTATTCCATTCTCAAACTCTAGTTCTACTCCTAACTTTTCTGTACTCTACTCCATTGAGTATTCTTGCTTTTTTCATATTGTTATAATCCTAAGCTTAGCTTAGGTTGCAACTTAAACAAAGACTTGAGTAAGAGAGGAGAGAAATAATAAGATAAAGTATAAGGATGCAGAATTGTATATGTACCTATTGACTATAAGAAATAGGAAAAGTATTCTTAGAACTTGGGAAAACAATAAAAAGTTAGGAAGAGATAATAAGAAAACCTGACTACTATATGAGCTGATAAATAATAATAAAGAAGAAAATCATGAAGTAATAATAATTATAACATATATCTAATTCCTATGACTCTTTTGATAGCTAAGCCTACCATAGTTTTCATTCTTAACCTTTTAATTCTTTCCTTTATGCTAAGTAGTTTCTGGTTATTGTGGTATTATCATTCAAATTTTATATAAGTACTGATCTAGTATCTCAAAATTCACAGTAGATATATATAGAGTGTAGATATCTCTAGAAACCTTATATATATATTCACACTTTATATATAAGTACTATAAGGAGGCCAGCTCTTTCACACTCTTAGCATTTCTTTTTGAAGACCAGAAAACTCTATTTTCCATTGCCAAACTCTACCAAAATCTATAACAAAACTCTGTGCTCAAACTCTATTTCTTATATTAGATTGTATGCTTACTATTTTCTCTTTTTCCTAACTCTAAAGCATACTATTGTTAGAATATAAGTATTGGTCTCTTATAGATAAGTATTCTAGGTAGTTCTATTATTTGATGTTTTCAGTTATGTTGGTGCAATTATTTCATTTTCATGGTTATGTTGTTATAATATTATATACCAATCTAGCCTCATCTAATCTTTTTCTGGGCAATGCTCTTATACTGGTTCACACTTCCCAATCTCATCTGGTATAGATAAATATTCTTACTGAAATTAGTCTAAAAGCTGCTATAAAAGCTGTTAGCTTTCATCAAGTAGTAATAGTGAGTAGTTGTTATATAATAGTAACAGCTTGTACAGACTATTATACTTTTGTATATAAATCTATGTGTTTGAGAATTAGACCTTAAGACTTAACAATATAAATTATCTTTTCCATCAATTATCATTGATATTATTGACATTTTGTATTATCATCTTCAATTCAAATTTTGAATTACTCTTAATTTCTAAGAGTTTATTTAAGGTTCAGATATCACAAATAAGTGAGTTATTTATTTTTTGATAATACTGTAGATATACATTAGAATAGTATCAAACAATAGACTCTATTTATTTTTATTTTCTTTCTCATTTTAATTTTAATTTTAATTTTGAGTTAGGAGTTAGTGTGACATTACATGTCACATATCAGTCACATATCACATGACATAGTCACTATCATTGTCATATAAAACATTGTAAAAAGTTCTGAAAACAATGATGTTATCTTATATATCAATGGTATATAATATACATGTCTCTTTAGAGTAGGCTAGATTAGTATAGCATAGACTATGAGTCAAGTGTATATAAGGTAGACATTTTATAACTGAGACTCTATTGAGTTCTCTTATGTTACTCAATATAAGAGTTGTCTTTTGATCTTATTTAGAGTCTTAAGTTATAATAGATAGAGTAGAACTGTTATATACCAAGTCCAACCCACAAATAGCCTATCTTCTGCAGTAGTGTTATACATTCACCTATCTGTTGAAGCTGTTCTCTGTAGTGGTGTTATTTACTTCTACAAACTCTGTGAGTACTTAATCTTATACTGTAGAGTTTACTTCTTTCTAACTCTTAAGATTTCTTTAAAGGCATTAGCAAGAAGATTTTACACTTCTAAATGATGTCTTGTATCCTTTTGAGAAGACACCAGCTTGAAAAATAGCATAATAACTGTTAATCAAACTAGATCTTAGGAAGATGGAGTTTCTAGAAATAAGAAAAGATGACTAACTATGATGCATGACCATTTGTAAGAGTACTCTACATAGTTATGAACATTTAGGTAGTTAGATAAGGTAGAAACACATTAGATTAGAGGCAGCTAGAGTCCAGAATGGTTGCATAAGTAGGGACAATTATAGAAATGGTAAAGGAGGAATGGAAAGAGCACTCACAAGTAGGAATTAATTATTGGGTTAATGTCAGGTTGCAAATGAAGAGATGACCATGTGTTTGTAAGATCTCAGAGAGCTTTCTTATAGTTTTAGTCTTTATTCTTTAGTTTTATTCACTGTATTTTTAGACTAATACATAAGCTATGAGTGGGGAGAGAGTAAGACAGAGGACCTCTATCCAAATTCCCCCACTTAAGAGCAGTTTAATTTTTTATTTTATCAAGTGAGCATTATTAGTATCTACTATTACTTTCAAGCAAGTTTTGGGGAGTTCTAGTAGTCTGGAAAAGGTTATCAAAGTGAGTATCAGTTGGTATCTTCAGTTGTAAGATTTAACTTGAGGAATACCTTCAGGATGCATTACCTGGGATGAATAGTATTGTTGAAAGCTCTCAAGGAGCTTTGCAATCTATTTACTAGATTTTCTAAAGAAACTTGTTACATAGTATAAGATTCACTGTTTAGGAATGTGTTAGTAAGGGAAAGCATTTACAAGTAGATGTTACTTGTATATTCTTTTTAATATTCTTGCTAACTTCATCCTTTTGCATTCATGAGGACCCTTATTCTATATTATGGTTTCTACATATTTTATCAATTCCTGAAGCTGATATTGTCCCCTCTAAATTCTTTAGTATGCAGTTAAGGGCTAGTGCTGTATAGTTCTTGTTGTATTCTAGCATAACCTCTTTTCTGCTTGATTCCTATTATCAAAGCTATGAGAATCTTCATAAATAGGAACTTTGTTAAAAACCACCTATAAGCTCTCAAAGCCTATATTGGTCTACAATGTTGATAGCACTCTAAATAAAGATGGTCAGATATCTGAGATGGTGAATGTAATCTTGCACTACCAGTTATACTCTGAGCAGGTCTTGCTCACTATATCTAGTCTAGATAAGCAAGATCTCATCTTTGGTTTCACATGATTCAAAAATCACAATCCCAAGGTGAACTGGCAGAAAAGAGAAGTAATTATAATATATTGTCCTATATACTATACTAGTTGTCAAGACATCTGTAAGACTGTAAGGGAATTGGCTCTTCCAAGACTTTTCTCTTCTGTATTTTCTGGCTAATCTGTATTCCACAATTTGTTCTCTCATTTGCACTTATCTACTTATCTACTTTCTCATACTCTAGACTCCTTTGAGCTGCATAAAAATATCTCTGACCATCTGAATATATCATCTAACTTCTCTTTCTAGTATTCTCTTACTCTTCTACAATACTATATAGTCTTCTGAAGTCTGCTAGTATCATCTGCTCATCTACTTTTCCATACTCTGGAAGTACTTGCTAAGCATTCTGACTTTCTTCCAATTAGATCTCTCTATTCTAAACTGTTTCTGATTACTTAAATACTATTATTTCCTACTTATATAGACAGAATTCTGATACATTATAATAGACCTATTATTATATAGAGTAGTTTTTACCTTCAAGAATTCCCATTCTGTTTTCTTAGAATTTTCTGGAGGTAAGTGTATGGTTTAGTATTTCTTGAACAATAAACTTAAGATTTCCTAGCAATTTGAAATACTTGCTCTTCCACCTAGTTGTCCTAACAAAGACTGAGAAATGCTGGGAGCATGTCCTCAATCTGTATAAGACTGGTCTGTTCTCTACTTTGGTAAATAACTTAAAAGTTCTATCTCAAACTCTGTAGACCTCTGCCAAGTACCAAGAAGAGCTAGATAATTGTTTCTATCTGATCTAGTGGTGTTCTGAGCTTTTAGCTCTTGACATCCAAGTAATAGCTACTTCCTCTTAGTATCTTTCAGAAATCTTTTGTTATAACTATTACAAAATGAACTACTCATTTATTTGTGATATCTGAACCTTGGATGCACTCTTAGAGGTTTAGGAGTGATTCAGAAGTTCAATAATAATGACAATGATGATTAAGATCAATACAGATGATAAAGGATAAAGATTGATGAATGATGTTATTGAGCCTGAGGTCTAATCTCCAGACATAGAGATATATATACAAAAGAGTGATGGTCTGTATATGAGCTGTTTCCATCACATGATCAAAACTCATACCTGATGGGAGCTGTCATCTGTCATAGCAGCTGTCAGGCTAATTTTAGAAGATAACTAATTATATTACTATATTGATATGCTTGTATCTCTATCAATACTTATTACTATGTAATATATCATATATCATTGGAAACAGTTTGATGAGCACTTCCCAAAGCAAGTTTGATTGTGTGAATCTGTCCAGTTGTTTATGAGATATTAGCAAACAAAGATTTTACAGTTATTGATGACTTGATATCTTGGCTGTTTGTTATCACTTTTGTACATCTCATATATATATAGATAGCCCTCATTTGGGGCTTTACAGTGTAACTTAGTTTATGAAAATTGGTCTACTAGTTGTAGAGATACAAGCTGAATGAAGTTTGTGACAACTAGGTTAAAGAAATACTCTCTTAGTCTCCCTACATATTCAGTGTCTTGAATCAGTGTTCACTCAAGAAGACTTTAACATCCTCTTAGACCACTATAAGTAAAATCACACTATCAAATTGGTTCCCAGAGCTGAGTTCAAGGTATCTAAGGTATATCTTTTGGCTTTTACAGAGCAGATAGAGTTAGATGTCTTCATTGCTAAAAATTTCCACACAGGACAGATATAACCTTCTAAGTCTCCTATGGTTATACTGGTATTCTTTATTAAGAAAAAAGACAGCTCTCTTAGATTAGTACAAAACTACAGAATTCTTAGTGTGATTACTATCAAGAACAAGTATTTGCTTCCTCTGATCTCCAGGTTGGTCACTAAACTCCAGGGAGCTTGTTACTTTACTAAGCTCAATGTCTGTTAGAAATTTAACAATATCTGCATTAAGTCTAGCAATAAGTAAAAACAGCCTTCTATATAAACCATAGACTTTTTGAACCTCTAGTAATGTTCTTTGGTATGACCAATAACACCACTATGTTTCAGACTATGATGAATAACATTTTTGTAGTATTAATATAATGCACTTGTATCCTTTCAGTAAAAGCATTTTACTACAGACATATTATGAATTGTATATACAAAAGAATGATTAAGAAAGCATTTAGAGTAGAAGTTCTCTTCTTAGGAGCAATAAGTATAGCTTTTATTAGAACAGTAAATAAAAATTAGTTGATAGTTACATACTAGCATTAGAGCTAGCTTTTGACCTCAACCAATATTGAGGAGAATGAGTATTTTTCTCTGCGTTGTCCTTTATCTTACCCTTACTAATTATCAGCTATGTTACCAATCACATCATCACTATTACCAATTGCCTCATTTATCAACACAATGAATCAAGGACTACAACAACTAGTTTACTAACAAAAAATATTATTGCAAATCTGTAGCAGTATATTGCAGAGCTGGAGACAGGAGTAAATGCAAGAGAAGAAGTAAGAGAACTAGAGCAAGTGGATAGGTATAAGGGATGTATATGGCTCCTTCATGAATATTCAATGGAGATCAGGACAAAGTGATAAGATTTACAAATGTCTGCTAGCTGTATATTCAGTTAAAAATAAGACAGGAAAGAAAGAAAGTCAAACCTAGTTGGATATTATCATATGTATAGGGATGAATAGTGGAAATTTGAAAGAACAATATCTTAGGAGACTTAGCAAAAGAGAAGCAGAGATTTGAGACAGTAAAAGAGCTGCTAATATTAGTAAAAGAAGAATTTAGGTCAATAGATGAAGAAGCAACAAAGATAGGGAGCTATGGCTTCCTAAACAGAAGAAGAAGAAGATAGAATATGTACAAATATTTAAGAAAACAGCTAGAGATAGTGGATAATAAGGAAAGGTTCTTATTGAAGAGGTCAGAAGAAGTTTAAATGAAATAGTAAGAAGAAGACTGATGGAAAGTGAACAACCCCCAAGAATAATTGAAAAATGTTATAAAATTGCCATGGCCATTGACAGGAATTGGAGGTAGGCAAAGACAAAATAAAAATTATATAGGAATATGAAGACACATGGAACTAGTAAGTAAAGTTAGGGAAGCAATGTGGCAACAAATTGACTAGGACTAAAAGCACTAAGGTAAGAACTGGATTTAGGAATATATACTAGAGGATTGAACTAGAACAATAACAATAGATTGGAGTTTCCTACTGGTACAAACACCTTCTGTTGTTTAGGGTGTCTGTAATGGTAGCACCAGTAAGAAACTACAATGTTATGGAGGTTAACAGGTATGCACAAATATTCAAAAGATATTATTATGGAAGAAGTGGTCATATTACAAAGACTTGTTGGTACAGAGGCAGAGAAGCAAGGTATATAGTAAACTATGGTACAAGAATTAGAAAGAAGAGTTGGAGCAAGCTTTTAAAGAGAAGAGGAAAATTAGTAATTTCTTAACTGTACTTTCATAATATTTTCTATGCTGAGTAAGATAGATAATAATTAAGCTAGAGAAGCTAAACATATATGAGAAGATAATGGCAAAGTCATTGTCAGATAGTAAATAAACTGTATTGTTTATTAATACTTGGTTTGCTAAGAAGTAGGGGTTTAAGTTGGTGTTTAATACCTCAACAGAAGAGATCTATGGATGTCTGGAAAATAGATGAAGCATGTTGCTTATCTGTGATTTACATAATACAGATAAGAGACAACTTTTGGCTTCAGCTTATATACTATGCCTCTATAGATTGCACTAGTTATATTTAAGAATTGAACATTGGGGAAAGACTTAGCAGATATGCCATCAAAAGATGGTGATATATGTCATTTGTCAGACTTACAAAGTTTGGACCCAAGTTTCTTTTAATTTTCTTTTCATTTTGTTTCTTTTAGTTTCTATTCTGAGAACTGGGGTTAGGGTTTAGTGTGACATAATGGTCACAAGTCAGATGATAGCAATGGAAGAATATAAAAGACTCTGAAAAGATAATATCATACAGCAGATTTGACATATGCTGATCTTAAGACAAATACATAGTTATTTAGGATAGGCTAAAGTAGTAGTAGCACAGACAATAGGGTTTTAGTATATAAGGTAGACAATTCTATACAGAGTTTTCTATCAAGTTCTCTTGTGTTAACCTTAATACAAGGTTCTATTCATTGATCAACTCTAAGATCTTTGAGTCATAACATCATTGCCAACACAGAGGAAGAGTGCTAGTTTTCAGAATGAGGATTACAATGTAACTATCTAGCTTATATACTAATATACTCTGCTTAAGATAGTAATTATGAAATAGAGACTGTATGTCATATCCCAAACTCCGAAACATGTCTGAGACATGTTTGACTTTAATACAACATCAAATCCCTGTGGTTATTTGGTCTTATTTGTGTCCAAAACTCCGTCAGTAGTTTGATACTTTATAATGGACTTAATTCCACCAAAAGTCTGCAGTTATTTTGCTTTATTTGAGTCAAAATCTGCAGTCATATTCATCTTTATCTATTGCCTAATTATCTCCTTCAAACTCCACAAATTTACTCAGACTTTACATGGAGTTTTCCCTTCTCCAAATCTGAACTCCTATATAGTGTTTTACTAATGAAACACTCACTCAAAGATCTGTTTTAGTTACTTCTTTTGTTATTTTATATATTTAAAGCTGGTAACCCCTTTGTAATAGCTAGCCTGATAATCGACTAAAGTTGATGCTAAATCTCTGGTGTCAATTGTGACACACTTTACTCTTCTTCTTATAACTCCTTACAAGACCATCCTCTGAAATTGTGACCATATGGCTTATAGGAGACACAACATATAAGTTGAGGCCAAGGTCATTTCAACAAGTCTACACCACCAAGCTCATCGCATGAAGTTTCTACACTCTATGCATGTCTGAGCCAACTTAGCAGACTTTCACCTTTAAGTGCAAACTGTATCTAACACTGTAAGCAATTACTCTAGGTTTATGAGTGTCTTAGATGTTAGGAGGGAGTTTCATAGAGTTATAAGAAAGCCCAGTAAGGATGTTCAAAGAGTGATCAACATGGAATGAAGAAAGATTGATCTACACCAAATAATGATTGGAAGTGTAGATGAGAAGATAGTATTATATGTAGATTAGGATAGATATAGCCAGATTGGGATATGATAGTTGGATAAGTTGGAAAAAGCTATACAATGTTATAAGACGAGTGTGTGGACAGACTTCAGGTAGGGTTAGGGTTAGGACAGATATAGAATAGTAGTATATTATTAGTCTACAATGGAAAAAGGGCATGTGACTTAGAAGTCATGTGAGATG
>Ga0157364_1006944_pt1 | contig 11679 bp, 8 predicted proteins | sample AttsexASBM2_FD_111476 | JGI IMG/M metagenome (GOLD analysis project Ga0157364, IMG submission 111476) | Fungus gardens microbial communities from leaf cutter ant in Ribeirão Preto, State of São Paulo, Brazil - Atta sexdens ASBM2 | ecosystem: Host-associated > Fungi > Mycelium > Unclassified ...
AATATATATAAATATATATATATATATATATATATATATATATATATATATGTGAAGCAGTTCTCGCATTTTCGAATCGGTCAAACTGTGCGTAGAAGTGCGCGCGATAAATTAAACATAATAGTACAAACTGTGTATACCTGCGTGTATGCGTGTATCCGTGGATTCTTCTCGCGACCCGCGCCTGTGAAACACCCTGAGGCGTTCCGAGTTCACCGACACCATCGCACTAGCAGATTCTATAAGCTACGGTGTCATTAAAACCAGCTGAAATCTTTTTACTATTGTTATTCAAATTTTTTATAGTTAACAAATAATAGAAAACAATAAGAAATTTTCTTGTTTTATATATATTGGATTATTGATAAATTCTTATTTTCAATAAATCTAAACACAATTTGAAATAAAAGAAATAGCTAAGAATCGATCTCTTCTTAATTTTTTAATTTCTTCTAAATTATTTATTATAAAAAACAAATAAATTAAATCTTTTCATCATGCGAAAGTTGAAAATTTGATCGAATTGAAAGTTCCTAGCTACGATGTCCTTGGTGTTAATTAGAATTTCATTCTTCTGGGTTCACCTTTCTGGTTCCAGTAGAAATACAAGAAAGAATACGGTATTCTTTCTGTAAGGATTCATGAATATAAATACTTTGCTGCGTTTACCTGGATTGTACAAATTTTTTTTCCGCCGATCGGCGTAATGATCCATGATACACAGTATAATTTTTTTAGGCCTTGAGCAGTGATCCGTGAGACTTTCAAAAAGTCTGGCTTCCGTAAATCCGCAAGCAACGATATGTTATGATTCGAGTGATTCTGTCTCCAATCCAATTCTTTAATTACTGATTGAAGATACATTTAAGTCTTACTTAATAAATCTTTTTCCAACTCATTATACAAACAATTATGTTATACTTAATTAATGTTATACTTAAAATAGTTTAACATTGCGCTTCATTTTTTATGTAACTTTGAAACGCATTCAGGTAGATCACTTCATCTCTACATTTTTTGAAAAGCTCATTCAACAATCATTAATATCACTTAATACGTTACTAATTACATTATGTTATTACATTGTTGATAATTTGCTTCAGTCATTGATTTTTATGCAGTTATATGATAGAAGACTGAACCGTGACTTTAAATTATCTTGTATAACATCACTCTGATGAGGAAATTATACTCGATGCGTAGATGAATGTAGATTTCATCATAGCCGTAGTGTTCAGGCGAACAGACTTCAGTTCGTATCTAATCATTATCTAGTTCAACCAGTATCGTTGACCCTTTCAGGAAGGATGCCTGTTACTTTGAAGATAATATTAACGATTCTTTTAGAACAATCGTTGATAAAATTTGTAATGAACGTTTACCGGCGTTATCGGAACTGTTAATACGTTGTTAATAATAACTCTTTAGTAATTTGTTCCATGCCTTTTTATAATTTTATATCCTTTTTATCTTGTGATATTATCTTCGTTAGATTGTACATAGTAAGTGCAAATTAATTTCAGAAATAAAAATCAGACTACATGATTTAATATTTAATTGATTAAACTAATTAGACTTCCCTAGAAATTATTTCAATATTATACTTAAAAAATAAGTTCGAATTCAAGAATGTACTGTTTACTTGATGTGTATTCATATTTCTTTCAAGGTATATCAACGATACTAATTGGTATTATTTTTAATATTCAAAGATTGTTACAGTATGTGTAGAATTTTTTAGCTACCAAAGGTTTGAAGTCCGGTAACCCGTTAACCTTCTAAATATAACATGAAGCTCCCGCGCTGAGTCTACCTTCGTGAGATAACGCTAACTGACCTTTACCTACAGTATCGTCTATCCAGAGACACTTGAACCTATGGCTGTAATCTGTGCCTCGAGTATATACCTTACACAAACCTTCGTGTAAATCGAAGATTGGTTCCAGGCGTTGAGCTCACTGACTTCGCGCACGTATAGTGATTCTACCATGAGCCATGAGGTCTAGTCCTGTCGTGGGAGTGCAGCAGAGCGAGACGGAAATATCTCGAGCGACCACGTGAAAGCGCGAGAGAGAACAGGTGAGAGAATAAGCGCGTGAGAGAGAAGGAGGAAGAGGGCTTGAAAGAGGGAGAGGACGTGTACCGTGTACGTAAGTGGCGAGAGAGGAGTTCTCGTGTAGAAAGAAAAGGAGAGGAAGGGAGCACTCAGAAAGAGAGAGGCGAAACAACTGAGAATCGAGAGGACGGTCGGCCAATGAGACACCAGGCCGGTGATGACGTCGTCGTTGTCTCACGTTCGAGTCTCACCAAAAGTCTTCTCCGGGTACCAGTTCGTTCGCGGTCTCCCGGCTGGACGAGGAGGTCGTCCTTTCCGCATCATCCATCGTCATTTTTTTTTGTTTCTTTCCTGGTACAGTGAATACAAATTCAGCCAAGATTGCATCCTGGACACACAGAGGGATTGAGGCGGAAGGAGGCTGCTGCTGTCAGCCATGGGGACGGGTAAGTGTTTGCGAAAACGAACTGGTCCTCAGACATATCTCTTTCCAAACGTCCCGTATCACGTTTGGGGTACCACGCCAATGTACATGTCGCTCTACTTTCCAATGGAGATCGTTTTCGCACCGTATGGAGCACTTTGATCAATGATTTCTGCCTTGTAAAAAGTTTGGATCGATTTGAGAACTAATTTGGAAGAATCGGAAATTCCGTTGAGTTCACGTCGTAATAGTACGACGAATACGGGGTTCAGTGATCTCTTTCGACATGTTTGATTCACCGCAACTTGGTTCAGCATGATGGATCGACCGATTCGTGTTGCTGCAGATCATATTGCGGTTCCGCAGGTCGTCGATCGTTGAGACACTGACGCGGCTTTGGCCTCTTCGAGAGTCAAGGTCGAGATTATTCGCTAGTGTCTATCGTCTAACTGGAATCATTCAAGGACACGATTAGAATATTTGTCTCTGTTAAACTCTCAAACGTTCTTTGTCGTTATCGTCTATAAATATCGATTCACTACCCAAGGGTTTTGAGGATCTCTTATAATCTTGGAGCACAACTTACGGATTAGTGCAATACAAACGATTGCGTATTTCCTACTAAAACGGATGTTCATCCTCGACGTAACAAACTTCGCTATCATCGATATTATTTCTGATCAGTTCACATTACGATCGACAAAAAGTCGTCTTGTTCTCCTTATCAAGTCGATCCAGGTTTCGCCTCGAAGATCTCGGCGACCGTCGACTCTTCTTATTATACGTACTTTCATCTTGCCGCTTTAGTAACAGGATCTTCAAGTTCACTTTTACAAAGTAACCAACCGAAGAAATGGTGTCAACCAAAGAATATATTACACTTTGAAGGTTTCTTGTAAAATAATAAATTTACATGTAATCCGTTGTTACAATGCTAACGACTTCTACTTTGAACATTTCGTGGAAATTGTTGCGCTCTTTTGTCGCGAAATTAAACGTCTACTGGTATTACATCAGGATGTACGTTGATGCCGACCTTTAGCACATCCTTTAGGCAGATGGTGTCAAGGATGTGCGCGAGGTGTGTTGGCGGCTCGATCAGAAATTATGCAGTCGCCTGGGCGTAACGCAAATCAGATACCTACTTTTCTTTTTTTTTTTTACGTGACAGAGAATAAATAAGTATATGTTTTTTTCCAATGGCAGTCTGTTCATGCACGAACGTTGCCGATCTTTTTACCTTTCACCCCATGCGTTTATCCTAGTAATATCGATTTTTATAAAAAACTTGAACATATATTGAGCAATTTAGAGCAGATAATATTTCTAGCCTTTCGTTCGTTCTATAAAATGGTTGAAAGCAATCGTATCATCGGATATTTATATCATTTCGATATGTGTAAGTATTTAATCACTTTAGAAAGTGGCTGCAGACGATGGCGATATATACCAATGCAGACATTCGGTTGGCCCACCTTAAAAAAGAAACGAACTCAATGCTTAATCCAGCCAGTTGATCAAAAATTCGCGATGGTTTTTATTCGATTGCATTTTCCATAATTAATTGGTTCTCATTGTCAGTAATTAAATTATCGCATTAGCACGTGACTAGTTGAAACTAAATATGGACGGAAAAGTCGATGTATATAATAAGTTAGCATGACTTATTGCCAGTCTCTCTGCACTTTGTTACGAGATTGCTATGTTGCGCAAATGAAAAATGACGTAAACATGAATATCTGAAACTTCAACTACAATTTTTTATTTGGTTTCGGTGTCTCGTTTACTTTTTCTCTGCAGTTTCTATTAGTCATTTCTATTAGTCGTTTCTATCTGTCAAGTATCATCGACAATAATGAAGAGAATTCTCGTTTGAATCTAGATATGCTTATTAAGCGTAAAATATTAAATCGATATGAAAGATAAGAGGAGATGCAGAAACAACTTATCATAATTGATTCTTTATATTTCAAGATGAAACGATATATTTGTCATTATGTTGCATTCTTTACTAACGTTATTTATTAAGAAGTCAGAACTCGTCGAGCTTGCTAATAAATGCGTGCAGACAAGTGCGAATTAAAAGCCAATATCCATACTACTTTTAAGCGATCGCGTACCAAAGTATAGTGATTTCGAGCGGATACTTTCTGTGACAAGACACATATATATACCTTCGCGGCCCTCGAATCCGGTTTTCATCGCGAGTGCATACCCAAGACGGTAAAGTCGTTCGTGCAAAAAAGGCCTCTATGACGCGACTGGAGATAACATGACGACTGAAAAAGAAAAGAAAAAAAATGGGGAGAAAGAAAAGCGGAGAGGGCGTCGCGAGTGTAGCGTCTAGTGAGTGAGGATCGCGACTTATCAAGGATAAAGCAAGGATACCTGCAGAGCGACAGGATTGATCCTCTGGATGATCCTTCGCGGAGTGCTGGATGCCATTGCAGCCGAAGATAAACGCAAGTATCTATTTTTAACTCTCTCATTCTCAAATTAAAAACCGCAAAAAAATCGACGTAAACATTTCAACAATTTGTTTCTTTTTTTTTTTTATTAATAATCTTGATTTAAAATATTTTGTAGAACGAGAATTTAATTTGCCGAGACATAGCTGCATATTGGGAGCGAGAGAGTTAACGATGACCCTATTTGATCCGCTCACTATATAGCGAGGCTACTCACATCTTACAGATAAATTCGTAAACACGACGACTTTCGCGTCTTTTCTTGCACGGTTTGCCATCCGCTGAGGACTATTATAGCTCTGTTTCCTGGAAATCAACTTGATTACTATTACGATATTATATCGTTATTACCGTTGCCGAGCGCAATACACTCTCTATTACTTTGCCACGACGATTTATTTAGTTCGATTCGAGCGAGCGTGACGTCGTCGCCGTCGGTTTAGATCGACAGCGAAAGGTTCGACATTGCCGAGGTCGCGGTTGTGCGTAGAACCTGTAGTTTTGCCGATTACAATGGAAAACGTTGGAAATTAGTGTGGTTTAGAGCAAATAGCTGCGATGGTCGATTGATTACGTTGGCGTGTATCTCGCTTAATGCTCTGCCATATTGATGACAATAGGAAATAAAACGACCTAACGATGATATAATATCGGAAAGTAATATTTATTAATTATATAAATGTAAATAATTATTATTATTTACAAAGAAGAGAATCTATTGCATAAAAATTACACTTTATATTTCCGTAAAAGAAATTGAAATATTTTTATATAACCATGCAAGTGTTTTATGTAAATTTATTATAAATATTTAAACTATATTAATTGTGTAATAAATCTTTCTTTGTTCAATTTTTTTTATTTCTTGATATTTCTTGATATTTCTTGATATTTATGAATAAGTAGGATTGAATGAATTTATTAACAGAAATTAATAATTTCTTCAAGAGTTTTTAAATTGGAAAACTGAAATGTTTTAGTTTATAAAGTAAATTGTTTTTAAAGTAGCCTATATGAAATAATATAAGATATCAATTTAATTACATCCTTTAATATACAATATTTTATTTATTTGAACGCCTTTTATCAATCTTATATATTAGTATATTCTACGATTTTAGTGTTATTTATAATCACGTTAATAATAAAGAAATTCTTTTAAAGTATCTCTAACGCTAATTAAATTGACATCTATTGTAATATAAATATGTGCAGTCTTAAAAAATAATAGATCAATACATTAGCTTAATATCCATTGTTTTATTTTAATAAGACAATCAAAAGTATGTCGCGGATTATTTGAAGCACTAGCTGCTCCAAATTACGTGGTATTACATTCACTCTAACTTTCTAACTATTATGGTAAATAAAAGCATTGCCCCGAGTTTCGCGTAGCGTAGCCGACATTATTTCTTTCGTAATAAGCTCGTATTTATGTCTTATTCTTTAAGAGAAATGTAATTTACACTTTAAATATTAATCTTATCTTTGTAGATATATTATAATGTGTTATAAATTAAATCGAATATTAATGAATATTTAAAGGGCAAATCTAAAGTAAAATGATTTAAGTGACAGCAGCAAATAAGTGAAACGTGATTTCCCAAGAACATTAAGATGATTGAAAAGCACTAATGATTTATTCAACAATTACGGCAATGTGTGTGTATTATTAAGATTAAAACCAAAATGAGATAAAATAATAGATAAAATAATAGATATATCTTCAAAACTTTATTAAAAATAATATTAATTTTGTTTTTTTTTAAATAATTTTTGTTTAAATTAATTTTTGTTTTTATTTTTACCCTGCGTAAACATTTTTCAGCGATCTCGTGAGTGACCCGGTTTGAACTTGACGCTGATTGTGTAACAAAGTATTACACGCGAGACCTATTTTAAACGCGTTCTATCTGCAATTGCCGTGCGTCTCTGCTGGAAATAATTAATAATTATAGCGCAGTCGTCCTCGACGCGGTACTTGATTATTTGTCTGCGGCAACTCGCGATCGCTCTTTTGCGGTATCAAGGCTATACGATACTTTCGTCGTCAATGATTTCAGGAAAACATAGTTTATTATTATAGTGTTCTTATACAACCTTGTTAACATTCGTCATTAACAATTTTCGTGCAATTTAATTAAATCTTATTTAAAATGTAAAATTAAATTGAATAACTTAAAAACTAGAATGTAAGGGGAAGTAGGAGTCAGCGCGGTGCGCAAGTATAACAATGGAGATGTTTATAAATCATTTCCATTTTTAATATAAAGTATAAAAAGTTAATATGAAATTCGTACGTATTTCGACTTACTTCAAGTTATTTTCAACGGAATTCAACGGAAAAAAATATAATTCAATTCAGTATATGACTTGAAGTAAGTCGAACGTATACGAACTTTATTATTATTAACTTTTTATATTTTATATTAAAAATTGTTATACTTGTGCCGAGTACCGCGCTGATTCCTACTTCCTCTTACATTCTAATTTTTAAGTTGTTTAATATTAAGGAATCTTACAATATTAATTGTTATTTTTACATTAAATACATTGTCATGTTCTGTCGTAAAGTTAATTTCACAAAATCCGTTTACATTTTAATATTTCAGGTATTAACACGATATTTCAATCAAATTTTCTTTCGTTTTACATTGTGAATTTAAAAAAGGAATATCTAAACGCGGCAATATAAGAAATCTTTATATTTATATGTAATATTAATAAGAGTATATTTAAGTATCATTAAAGATTTATGCAGAAACTTTTATCAAATTGATGCCTCATATAATCTAAATGAAAATTTTATAAAAAAAGAGCTGAATATTTATTTAAAATAATTTGAACGCTTCGTGATTCGTGAAATAGTTGTGGTGTAACTCTTTATAGTATGGAAATCAGGAGGGTGCTATGAAATCCTCACCAACTTGGGATGCCGCTTTATACACGTTCTCCTCTTGCGACTCTCTTTAATTAGCCTGCAAAGCTGGAATTAAGCCCACAACTTGTGGATTGAGTTGATCAAAGCATTGCCCTTCGGGTAATCTCCTGATAGCTCACTAGTAATCTTCGCTTGTGCAACTATGTCTTGTTATTATCTTGATTCTTTCCTTAATGGATAATACATGGAAAAATAATATTTTTTTTTTATCTTTTCCCTTTTTCTAGTGTACAATATTGCAAGTTTAAATCAATGTGAAGCAAAATTTCACAAGACAAATTTTCACATATAAATATAAGGGGCTCCGCATAATAAAAGAAACAGAGAATAAGAATTTCAACCTATCGGAAATCATGTATTGTGAAATACACAGTTTCTGATAGGTTGAAATTTTTATTCTCCATTCTCTCCTTTCTTTTTATATTCTCTGTTTCTTTTATTGTGCGGAGCCCCTAAGCGTTTCCGAACGAAATCGAAATCGAAATCGAAAACACGAGGCGAATTTACATACAAGCTTTCGTGTGACAGGTCCGAAATCTTCTGATTTCTTCGCGCGAAACGCGGTGGAGAATGTTAGACCCTGTACCCTCATCAAGAGTATCCTCGGCAATTCTCGCGATTGTTTCCGTCGCGGTTGCATTCCTGGCGATCCGGAGCGGCGCGGCCCCTCTGAGGTCAGCTCAGCAGTGCAGTGGTGGCGGCGCGGCGGCTGATCTCCGCTTTGCACACCACGCCTCACCACGCTCGTCCTTCCCGCGAAAGAAGAACTGCGAAGAAGAGTATATGCGGAGAATATCGATGCCCATATAAATCCCGCTCAGTGAGGCAACAGGCAGGGTATTTTGCTATTCTAAGTCGCGCTTACAATTAGAGTACGTGCAAGTATACATATACTTACACATACTTACAGATCCAGATGCAGGTCTATGTGAAGATCGAATAGGGGCAGGGAAGAAGGGATTGCTATGGTCGTTACGGTTGATGGACGATCAGGGTGGTTGTATAATCGTTCGAGCATATCCCTTGCTTATGGGTAAAGTCAGCAAGACTCGGTGCGCAACTCGAATAATTAATAGCGATTCGTGGAAGAGAAATCAGATTTATTCACAGGTACACTTTGAAAAGTATGCGTTATTTAACCGCGTTCCGCGAAGGGCGGATAATCGCAATTAGCGTGTCGTTCTTGCAAATTTGCGCCGGTGTACCTGCTGCGTAGGAATTTAATCCCGCGTGCTGCGTATCTAGTTTTCACATTTTAATCCGCTACTATGTACCGTAAGAAGCACCACCCCGTGCACGCTCTTGGTAACGTCCTAAGAGCCGGTTTCGCCGAAGGCGATTAACTTCAACCTTGGTTTCAGTTGATTCTTCGGTTCTCTTTCTGGATTTATACCTAGAAAGAGCCAATCTTCTGTATTTTCACAGCAACATTTAAATGTGTCGTCCGACTCTCACCTCCTATTGACATTAAGCGCGCTCTTACATATTAAGTAAATAAAGCTTAGAATTACAAATATTTAATAGTAAATTTGCGGTGAAGAGAGATGGTCAAAGACTCGCTTGAGAGACTCACAGTCGTAAAATTAAATGAAGGTAGTAAAAATATGGTTGCGAATGCGTAAAAATAATTTCTTCTCTGACAATATTGATATACGTGATATGACGAGAGCAAAGCAAAAGAAAAGGCTTAGTAATTGAACATCCTCGAAATTGAATTTAAAATAAGAAAATTATATACGGTGTGCGCGGTAATTGAGAACACAAAAGCGCATCGAAGAGATGACCGAACATTATATATTATACGAATCGCCGTTCCGGAGCTAGATTTTTAAAATACATACTCTGGAAGAAAATTTACAATGTTGTTACCGTTGTCGATTTAATACGACAACGCGAAACCCGACAACGCGATACTCGCTAAAACTCGATCTCCCTCGTCTCGCAAACGAGAGCAACTGTTTATCACATTCCGTTGAGAGTGAGAGATCATAATTAGAGAGAGGTATCTGGAAAAAGAAAAAAAATATCCATGGTAAGCATCGTGTTTATCACGTGTGCAAGTAATGCACCAATAATGCTCTCGGTTATCTCGCTCGCTTCTCTATGAACGTTTACCTCGTAGATGCTATAAATAACATGTAACCGTGTATAGACACCGAAATGCATTATGCCCTCTCTCGAGTCTCGGCCGAGACCATCATTTTTCCCCGACGTGACGCTGAAACCTCTGGCTATATTAAAATTACATTTCAGTTACGCTACCGTGTAATATATGTGCACATGCGCGCGCGTAAAAGCGGTGGTGCGTTCTATCCCTTTGCTTGGAATAGAATCTTGTACGAGGCGATGATGATTAACCGTAAGGTCGATCGGTTATACCGCGGCCGTGCCGGTGTCTACGTCGAACCACGCGAAAGTGGCCGAGGCGCGGTCGTCGATTGCCGATTATAGGCATCCTCCGTTCTTGAGGAGACTGGAGACGACTCTCCAACCTCCCGTTCTCTCTTTTCCTTCTCGTTTCTTCGGATTCACGCGAGCGCGAAAGAGAGAAAGGAAGAGAGTACATATAGCGTTCATGGGTGCGTCAACATCGGTATAATGTTGATCTTTTCTCTTCTCATCCTTTCCTCTGGGAGCATTTTTCCGGTCACGAATGAGTACATCGGAGCACTTGCGACCTTCTACTCGCATACCTGAGCAAATGCGCGCTTGCATCAACGTGGTCGACTGCGAGATGAACGATAAATTAGAGTCGACCGCATCGTGACCGCTGAATTGTCAATTATCAATTAAGATGACTTGTGAATGCCGTGGCGCTGTGCACCGATTCAACGATTACGCTGAAAACTCATTTTTTACATAACGTATGTGTTAATCGTAGATTTGGCCCTCTCACTATGTATGTCTGGCTAGCAGCACGTAAAACTATTTTAAAGATAAATATTCAATTTATTTAGAAACTTTAATATCTATGCACTTTTTGTCTGTTTTTTGTTTAAATTTTGTGGATAAAGAAGAATTTTAAGATTGTAAAAAAGATAATAATAAAGATAATAATAAAAAAAAACATCTTATGTTTTTGCAAAGCAATGATAACGTCAAAATGATGTCAAATGAATAATTCTGATTGAAAATTAACTTTTAAATAATCACGTTATAGTCATTTTGACGATATTTCGAAGTCATCGTGATTTTTTGTTCTGCTTGAGATTCTTTTGTAGCTAGAAAAAATTCTCCCGTTGGCGTATCTACGCGTTTAACTTTAACGTACATTCTCGCAACGTGGTAACGCAAGTTTCGTTTCGCGATCAGATCGGGGCGGACCGTGTTCGCGAGAAAAGTCACGATGAAAGAAAGAAGAGGGGGAGTGGCGTGTATAAGCCACCGGGATACATTTTCCCTCGGCGGCGACTAGCGAGCATCTCTTTCTTTCTTTCTTACTTCTCTCTCCTTCGCACTTTCCGTGATGCTCGTCCTTCTCGCACCCGGTTACGTCTCGGTTGCTACACCGCCTTGGTCTTTCCACCTTGTGCTTCGCCGCCCATCAGAACTCTCAGAAACGGAGTCTTCTTCGACCTCTCGCGGCCGCCAAGTTTGCAGGCGCCATTACTCGTTCTCTTCCCCTACCGTTGTCCTCCACTGCCGCTCTTCCACAACGTTTCCCCTGCACCATCCCTATTCCCTCTTTCCGCGTACTTCACCTCTTCTACTTCTACTACTACTACTACTACTACTACTACTATTACTACTACTACTACTACTACTACTATTACTACTACTACTACTACTA
>Ga0157364_1006945_pt1 | contig 11679 bp, 2 predicted proteins | sample AttsexASBM2_FD_111476 | JGI IMG/M metagenome (GOLD analysis project Ga0157364, IMG submission 111476) | Fungus gardens microbial communities from leaf cutter ant in Ribeirão Preto, State of São Paulo, Brazil - Atta sexdens ASBM2 | ecosystem: Host-associated > Fungi > Mycelium > Unclassified ...
ATGTATTTTAATTTTCTATTTTCTACACATAGTATTTATGTTCAAAAGCAAAATCCGGAATCTACTGTTTCGTAACATTTTATTAATTGTAGGAGTTTAAGATATTTTAATATATCGTATTTCCATAGTAGAGCAATATATGTATATGTATATTCTAAATAATCTAAATAATCTATATTTGCGTGTTTCTGGGAAACATTCTTATTTTATAATAGAAACTGTACACAAATCTATAATTGGCACGATTAAACGAGTCGCGCATGTACATCAGGACACAGAAAATTCCTTCCAACCAAGGACTCACCTAATGATAACTCAGCGCGATACTATCTCGCAGGAAGTCGTGAGTGTGTTTCGCCGTCGACCGAAAGTAATAAAAAATGTTAAGGTACGTAACAAAGTATCGCGTGATACAAAAAGAGGAAGGAGGTCGACGAATCGCGATTAAAAAGACTGTCTTAATTACTTTACAAGGTTCCTTAATTCTCCACTTGATATTTTGTCCTGAAGAATGAAGAGAGTTTCCAAGAATCCGCTTTCTTTTTTTCTACTTTTCTCCTTAATTATTTTAAATTTCTAGAATGTTTTATATCTAATTTAAAATGTTATTAAATCCCGTTATATTTTTATTCATTTTCGAAATCTTTCCTTCAGTTTTTTCATGAACATATTTTTGCATATATTATTTTATATTACATTAATTTTATATTGTATTATATATTACATTGTATTATATTCATATATCACTTCTTTACTTCAAAAGACACAACTAAAAAATACGATTTTCGAATTATTATCTCATAAAGTTAAAAATAAACTCCTATCAATCATTAAAAGTAAATTAACTTAATTTCATAAAAAATCGTCAATATCGTCACAAATAAAAAAAAATGTCTTTTTTATAAAACAAAATTGATATTAATAAAAATGATATTTATTATGTCCTTAAGAATATATTCTTTTTGTTGATAATTTGAATAGTCAAAAATTTTTTACCAAATTGAAAAATAGAGTTTCTCTTTTCTGGGAAACTTAATTTAGTTGTGTCACTTTTGAAATAAGGAACAGCAATATTCTTAACAATGTCATATTTGAAATTATATTTTTTATTATTATCTCCCTGTAATTAAGTGTCTCAAAGTTAATCAATAAATTTGTTATTAAAATTAAATCGAGACGTTTCAGAATACAATTAGCGTGAAAAAGAAGTGGAGAACAGTTTGTATTGAATTCAGTCGTAATTATTTATATAGCGCTCGCGAAACTATCTGTAAGTAATACAAAGATACACAGCGTGAGCTTTAAGAAAAACTACGATCTACGATAAAATCAGTAAAATTGATACAGTGTAAATATCGCGTGAAAAGATAACAAAGAACACGCGAGATGCATTCCCGGTCTTTTTTGTTGGCGTGTATAGAGAATTTAATTCGCTCATCTTTTATTCCGCGCTTCCGTTCATCTGGCATTATCCTGAATCGCGCCGCAACGGGAGCGCGAAATCCTAACAATCGCGCGATCGTCCGATTTCGGGTATTTATACGTTGCCGTTATGTCGACGGATACGATTTTACAAGCGCACACGGGAACTTTTGACAATTTCATGCGACCTAGTTGCGCATGAAAACTCGTCAAGACGTACATTAGTAACGAGCGCGCAGAATTAACATTAATTATCATAATACTTACAGTAATCTGCATTAATGCAATGTAAAAAAAATGCGCACGATGCTGCGCACCAGAAAAATCGCAACAATGACGACCGACGTCAGAACTGACACGCATATTCCGCACATTATCGATGGTAATTACTTGAAAAATATTCCATGATAATGAATATGAGAAAATATTCTATAATAAAATAACGGCAATAAAATACACAATCGTGAAGTTGCTATTTTCTATTCCTGCTTAGAATAACCGTTTGACTCAGTTTAATGCCATAATATGCCGATGCAAAAAGTTAGATAGCATTTGATAAGTTCAAAACAGAAATAAATATAAATGTATTCGACGAGAGTTTTGTGTTAATCATACAATACAATCTTAAATATAACTGCAACTTGTAACAATTGAATTAATTTTTTTTTATATTATCTGATAATTTTATACGAATAATAATTTTAAAGAAATTTTATACGCCAAGAACGGTCAAAGTTGGATGTTTTACCGATACATTATATATTCTTATATTAAATTAATTTAATTTAATTTATTTCAGATATGACTGAAAGCCGAAAAACTTTCAACACAATCATTTTGATAATTTTATATTAATCGAAAACTTCATATACATAAAAAGAAATATCCTGCATGCTCGATTCATTTAAAGCGCAGGCAGCATATAAAGGCACAAGAGAACGTATCTATAGCAACATATACTTATTTTGAAATCACGCTTACAAAAATGCTTGTCCATGCCGTGCTGCAATTATTTGGTCGATCGTCCTCATTGCAAATCCCCGACCTTCGGGGTTGAATAAAGCGTTCTAGCGTTTCTAGCGCGTCGCCCATCGAAATTTCGAGCTTCTACAGTCCCGTGCCGTCAATTAACGCCACCCGGCAATAAATCACGACGTGGGCCTTTTTCTTGCCCCCAATATTTTCGGTACACCTACTGCGCGCCGGCGACGCCAATATTATGTCGGTTTTAACGGCGTATAACGTTCTTAACAAGAAGATCGCGTGTTACGCTCGTGTCCCAGGGTCGCCAGCGATCAAGGCGACCAATACGGTGTGCGTGAGTGTATAGGGTGTCCCGGAGACGAGAGGTAACACGCGAATGCTTTACCAGTTTCTAGATTCCGGAGTTGATTTTGTGTGAACAGTGTCGTATCGAAAGACGTAGATCTGTAGATTCTCGATCATTATCTAGATGTGAACGCGTCATAATTTGCACGGATCTCTCATTTACATATATTATAATCTACGAAGGCGAAATAATTCTTACGTAATTTTTTGCTCCTTTTAATTCATTAAGTCAATTTAGTTCATCAAGATGATAATGAATAGTTACGTTCATATTTTACACAACTTAAACATCAGATTTCATAATAATTCTATTTTCATAATGAATCCTATATAGCTATACACTCTGAAGCCTTTGAGACTCCAGTAGAGTTTTAAAAATTTATTATTGATAGAATTAGTAAGTAGAGAAGTCATATTTTTCAATACTTCTTATAATTATAGATTACGAAAAGAACGATTTTGCTGATGTGTCTAAAAATTTAATTAGATATAGACCTAAAAATGATCGCATATTAAATCATCAAAATAATTATGTATAATAAAATGTTTAAGCATTGGTGTTAATGCTGCAAAAAGTTTTAATGTTCTATTATTTAACAACCAGTTTAATCCTGCATAATTATCTTGAATAGAATCATTTTTAGATCTATAATTAGCTAAATATTTTCAGATACTTCATTCTGAATGTGGTAAGCATTGTGTTGGTAAGTGATGTGTTTTCGATCATTATACTGAAAAGCTGACGGAATCCTTCCAACCTCTGTGTGATGATCACATATATAAATCATAAACATGTACAATTAGGATTAAGGAACATAACTTTCCTAGTTCTTTTTTATTAAAAAGTATACAGTATTTTTTACTAAAAATTATTTGCAGAATTTTTTAGCAAAATATATTTATATCTCTTTTTAAAATATCTTGCATTGTTTATAGCAAATATATCATGTTTAACTTTTATTTAAAAATCTTGCGCTGTGTGTGTGTGTGTGTGTGTATCTTACATTGTTTGATGCATACCATGAGTTAATGAGCAAAAACGACATGTGCCTCCGATTAAACGTTATGCGTGCGAGAGAATCGTTAGCGTACGACGAAAAGACAGAAAAATCGTTTTCAACGATTATGTTTCGACGGTTTAGAACAATCAACGGTTGGGATAACCGCCATTAGCGGTCAAAAGACCGATTTTGAGCTTATTAGTGTTTCTATTGGTTTCATTTTGTGATGAGCGACATTATTCCAATTTTATCATTAGATCTCATCCAAGAAAGATTGCGCTTTAAACTAACATATATCTTTAAAACGAAAAAAATCATCGATGCTTATGAAGAATCATTTTATAAGAATGGAAAATAGAATAAATGTTTCTATTTTATTGAATATCGAAAATAAAATCAATTAAAAAAAATCATTTTAATACCGAATATTATTGACATGATTAAGCGTGTTTGAAACATCATCTTAATTTCTCCTTTTCAAGAGAAGATAGCCAAAGAGGGAACGGCGCCGCATCGGAAATACGATGACGTTTCGCTCCTCAGCGGACAATGGTGCAACGGAGGAAGTAAATCGCCGGAGGACTTAGTCCGTGGTGCTGTTTAGACTTGGGGTGTTTGCCAGCGTAGTAGGAGCATTGTCTTGACAACTTAGCGGTTATTTTACACGCTGTTAGGTCGGTAAGCTAGCCGCGAGTTTACCGCTGTTTCTATGCTAATGAGCTCGAAGCCAACCAGCGACGCAAATACGGAACCCAGAAGACGAGAGCACGAAAGGGTCTATCCGAAGTAAAAGGAGAACGAGTCTTCTATGGAACCTCAAACGGCTCGACTGTAATAGCTGAAACTTGGTTCTGTTTACGCGAAGAGCAACTCCCGGCAAAACGGGCTGTTGGCAAGTGTATGCATCTCGTACGTTTGGCATTTGCAAAGGAACTTCTCAGGTACACTTAGCATCTCGTCATCTTGCTCTTCTACTTCGTCTTTTAGATAGACGTCGGGACTTGTCTTTGGCCTGGGTCTTTTACAGTAACGAGTATGTTAATGAGTTAATCTAAATACAAACCAAGTCGAAGGTTGGAATTTACGTTAACAATGGATGTATTTAGTAAGCATAGTTTGCCACATTTATATGGAAAGTTTGAAGTATTTAAAAATTTAAGTAGATACAGATTTGAAAATAACTTTGTTAGACTATTAAAATAATCATGTAAGAAACTCAAGCATAATAAGTAATACTGCAAAAAGTTTTGACGTTCTAGTAATGAATTTGAATGTCCTACATAATTATTTTAATGGTCCAACAAAATTTATTTTCAGATCTATATCTAGCTAAATTTTTATAAACTTCAGAAAAAAAGTCTTTTTTGTAAATATCTGTCTTTATAAATTCTATTCTAATTCTATAATATTATTCATTTTACATATTAAAAATAACAGAATTAAAAAAACATGATTTCGAGTTATTGAAATGAATTAAATATTTTTTATTTAAACATTAGCTTATCAATCATCAAAAAAAAAATTAATTTAACTTTATAACAAATTGCCACAATTTAAGAAAAATGATTTTTTAAAGATTATAAAATATGAAAAAGACAAAACATTTGCTTGTGTCAGAGAAGAATTTTTTTTTGTAGATATTATTTGATCAATTTTTGTTGAGTTGAAAAATATGTTTTCTCCTATTCAGAAAAATTTAATTTTTTTATTTATTTCACTCGTTCGAAATAAGAGAGCAATATGTATTGTAGAATGTAAAATTTTAAGTTATTAAAGATTATTATTAAGTACACATTTAAGTACAAGATTAGGAGAAAAGACTGAAATGCACTTTTCTTCATTTAATTAAGAAAGATACAAAGGATAAATACATACTTTTAAGCGACAATATATGTAGACGTATGCATAATCAGCATAATAGTTGGTAATCATGTACGACATAACAGTTTATTTACATTATTTATAGATAATTTATGTATGATTCTTTTCCTGCGTGGAATTAATATCGCTTGAGATGACTACTACTTAGGCATATATTTCTATCTCTGATATTGTATGTATTTGTGATAAAAATTGTACTTGTTCATATTTTTGACACTGCTAGAAGTTATATTGGGATAATGTGTGTGTGCATGAGAGAGAGAGAGAGAGAGAGAGAGAGAACTTGACTTGAAAGCGTCTTTACTCCGTGGAGGATTAACGCATACGCGTGCACAATATATATATTCGCCGTTACAAGAACGACGCAAGCAATTTCGGATGACTAAAACTAATACAGAGGCATACACGGTGGCTGCTTACCCGTTGTAACTAGTAGCAAAACGAGCGCTTGGGAAATGCGTGCACGTAACTGGTTTACACGTATCTAGCTCGCTGCTCGTGCATACCGATATATGTGCCGCATAGGTGCGTGCAGTGATACGCCTATAAAGTAATCTAATACCTACGAGAGCGAGACAAGTAATGCCGGGTAACTAAAGCCAGCGCCGAGACTCCGGGGCTGCTTACGTGAGGTAACTCCTAGTAAGACAAGCCCTTGGGAAATACTCGCCAGGTTCGGTGCGTAACGCCAAAACTCACACTTTGTCTCTGCATGTGTGGGATTGAGCTGTCGTGCTTCGTCGTGATCAACGCGTGTACGAAAGGATAACGACTTGGGCTGATATTTTTAACGGAACTTCTCCGCTTTTTTTCTTCGGATGAGTATATACCTCTCAGGACATAAATAGAGTGGACGCACACACATCAGCGTGATTCGCTTAAGCAACATCATTAGATATTTATTTGATATCATTCGATCTCTTTGCTGAATATTAGAATTATTTTCGTCACACTCTAGCTGATATATCGTTATATGTCATGGGGATTTTAATGCTTCGACGATAAAAATAACTCTGAAATACGCAATATCGGTTCTGATCTCTTTATTTGGATTTTTCTCTTCGTGGAGCGTTCGATTACGAGTTTCTCGTTTTTATTTAACTTTAAACGTTGCACGATCGACCCGCCGCTTTGTACGTTCTAATTCCAGAACCGAATCGGACTTTACGATCGATCCCGTGGCGATCCCTTGGATGCAGATTCGTATACGCCGATTTCTTGGCATTGACTCGCACGACCTCGAGCATTACAATAATGGTCGTAACTGCCTTAAAAAGCGGTCTCGGGCGCCATCGAATGGTATAACATGCAAATTGCCGGTTGTTCGATTCAGGAGGGAAACTCGGGATTCCTCGATTGGCTATTCGAGCACACCGCACCGTTCCGTATATTTTGCCCGGGCGTAGAAACGATGGGGATAGGGGCGGAAGAAGTTACTCGGACGATCCGTGAAACCACAGGAAATTGTACACGATCGTGCACCGGGAAATGATCGTCGAATTCAGGGAATCTACCCGCGCGTACGAACAGATCAAGGTTTTCAGAAGTATAACATCGTGCTCGCTTCGCCGGTTATCGCCACATCTAGAAGTTACAACGTACCTCTACCTTTCTATTTTCGTTTCTTCCAGTTGAACTGAACTATTAAAGGTCAGCAGCGAATTATCGCGTAAGTGCACAGAATGCTCGCTTGGAATTTGAAAGGCTGTGGAAGCCTCTTAAGGGAAACTTTTGAATCGTTTGTTAATTATTAGAAATAATAATACATTTAGTATAATATTAATGTAATATTTTTAAATGGTATATGATGATATGTATGATGGTTAGTCTGCGTGTTGTTTTTTTTTCTTAAAAAGGGGTGAGATTTGTTAAGTTAATCTAACTTTACTTTTCAAATGATTTTATAGTAACTTCATATATTTTAAATATAAATATAATGTATAAAATATATAATTACTATAAAATTTATACGATTACAATTTTTATACTCGAACGAAGTAGGATAAAATGTTCCGACGGTGGAGTTTCAAGTAGTAAAATGTAAGGTCGCTACGTCGAGCAAAGTACGTTTGCAAATGCGACATACTTGTCGACGAGTTCGGCACCGGTATCAGCCGGATGTGCGTGTTCCACGTCCCGCAGGATCAATGAATTTGCGGGTGAAGAACAAAGGGCCGCGAATGAGACAGAACGGAGCGGAGGCGGACGCGAGACGAGGGAAAGAGAGCGAAAAATGGGAGTAGATCCGCCATGGTGATAACCGGACTGCGGGCTGTAGTCGGAGACCCATGAAAAATAACGAAAATTTAGCCGGGGGCTAGGCGCAAAGCGATTAAGTCCATTATACAGTTTTATCAGCATGAGAAAGATCTAATAGCGGCACCTTCATCCCTACCATCGTCCACTTCCCTCGCTTGGCCTTTCGCCGCACTAATTCTCACCCCCTAGGAGAGCACCCTCCTCGTGCATGCATAGGAACCCCCTCGATGTGTCATACGTGCCGCTTGTACTCGCATGTCTCTCTATGTCGAACGTTCCGTAATGCACGACGAAAAAGAGAGAGGAGAGCAGCATGTGGATGTGTGAACAAAGTGCATTGGCGTATGACTTCTGAATTTTATAGAGTAAATTTAATAATCTATTTTCTTCAATTTGAACAGATTACGACATTTTATGCCTTACTATTTTTTTAAATATATTTTTATATACAATTTTTCTAATTTTTATTGATATTATTTTGCAAATAAATTTATTTACATTAATGTTTAACTTATAATATTTTTATAATAATTTTATAATAATTTTCATTTTTTTAATAATATAATATAATATTTTATATGTAAATATTACTTTTTAAAAATTATTAATATCATTTAATAACATTTTAAGAATAAAATTATCCTTTTTTTGTGAATTAATACTCTAAGTCTCAAGTTATTACTAAAGTGACAATTTGAAATTCATAAATTTACAAAAATTGGAAAATGCTCGTTTAATCTACGCTTATGTAAGACTTAATAATCAACACGAGAGAATGCTGGTGTACATAACGGACAGGACACACGCTATATCTAACGAGGCCTGCAACCCTCAACGATCGAAACACCTGCAGGAAATCACAACCCTCGAATGCAAATATTATCTTAATTGCTATAGAAAACTGCCGCCATTACGCGGAAACGCTTTTTTTCTACCACCTACATACTATGTTTTAACGAGTATGACGCCGAATGTTGTGATTGAAGCGGGAACGGAGGGAAAAATGTCACTCTTGGAAAAGATCGTTCAATGATTAACTTTGGCACAGAACCAACATGAATTAATCAATAATAAATTCTGTCGTGGTAGAATTTGATTGCATAAATAGCAACGTTTGACTTAATAAACGAATAAAACTCGTTTCTCTAACTTCATGATTTTACATGCAATGTTAAAAAATATATTTAAATAATTAATAATTTTTTTTAATTTTATATATTGATATATTTTTATTTTATATATTTTATATATATGTAATTATTATTTTCTTTTTCTGTCTTAATGAGATAATTATAATTACATTAGTTCCGATAGAAAACAAATTTATTTAACGATTTGGTTAAATTATCATTTTGAGCATGATTAATAATATTAGTGTGCGTACAGAATTAAAACTATTAAAGAATTTTTTTTAATATAACCCCAAGATCTCATCTATCCATACATAGACATTTTACTCGTAAGTTAGAATTCTTTAAAGGGTGTTAATTGTGATAAAGTTCCTGTCTGCGAAACTGAAAATGTAATGTCGCAAAGTGGCCTTTAGCTGGGTTTCAAGGCGCTTGCTCGCTATCAATGCAAATTGTCCGTAATGGAGGCTTTTAGATGAAATCCGATCTCTTCGGGAATGGATAATTCGCGAGTGTCATCCTGCAGTAACTATTGCAAATCGCGCCGTGACAAATCGAGAAAGATACTTATAATCCTTGGATACTGAAGCACTGAAATATATATTGTATTTATATATTGTATTGAAAATAAATAAAAAAATTCGAACAAAATATTTTGGTACAATTTAATTAGTGCAAAGACTTTTTAATCAAATTAATGTTGTTATGAATTGAATTATAAAATTTCAACCAGTTTTCTGCAGAAAAAAATTTATTTCACACGTTACTACTAATTTTCAATTTTTGCATTTGCATTTGCAAACTGTTTTAATGTTATACTAAATATAAAATATTATAAATTTATATTTTTGTTAAAATAATATCAAATTAAATTCTTAAATATTAATTATATTATATATTAGTAATAATTATTATTGTTATATAATATCATTGTAATGAAAAATCTAATAAAAATTCAACTAATGTATCCATTATTTTGTTAATAGCTAACTCTTTTTTGTAATATGCTAATATATTTCATAATTTCTTGGTATATTTGAATGTAGATAGAATGTTAACAATCTATTTCGTCAACCACGACGGCAAATTGTCGATTTAGAAATGCGCTTTGAGCAACGTCCGCTTTAGAAGTTCTTTCTACCATCCATCCTTTTTATACAGGACTTAATTAATTTCTCATGCACGCCGCTTCATAGAAACTTGAATGTCTTGCGCGATCCGTGCATAATGAGTTGACGCAAAAGATATTAACAAATCGACCAGCTATGCCCTCCTTAATTGGTCGATGACTTTCCATTCGATAATTCGTTCCTTACGGAATTGCTAATTATGGAATCTTACTTAATTACGGAGGTATAAAGTAGCACTTCAATCATCTATGTCTCGAACTTATTTACATTAATTTGCATTACAAATATGCAACGTTACTTAAAAATCATTTTAGTAATTGTTTCTTTATTATGATATCCATATTATTTTTTTATTTATTAATATTTATTTTTTCTCTAATTATAATTCTCTCATTAAGGGGTTATTATTTATTTATTCTATTAATAACTATTATAAATTCATATTATTATTTATTATCTATTAATATTAACATGTGTTTGTTGTTTAATAATAATAACTATTATAATTTTGTATGATTTCATCAATCTTATATAAAGTATTTTGTAAAATGTTTTATAAGATTATATAATTATAAAAATGAGAAGTCTTTTTATTTATATATATTTTTTTTTAAATTAAAAACAAGTATAAATTATTTATATTTAATTACATTATATTATTTAATTACACATTACAATTGAAATAAACAGTCCTCGAAACTTGCAATTAAATCCGTAGTCACACTTTATTTTTATCGTGCGTGCATTTTTATATACATACATAATTCGCATTAAAATATAGAATATCTCAGAAATAAATGAACATACTTATTGACAAAAGTGAGATGTGAATCCTTAGTTTAATTAAACTAAGCATTTATATCGATATTAGAAAAGATTTTCCATTCTCCGATGAACATCGCTAAGACTTCTCGATTAATCTTCGACCGGAACGTTACGGTTCCTTTCTCGTGCGCCAAATTTCCGCTGTCCTATCCGTGAGAACGCATTACGATCTTAATGAGCACTTAGCATAACAAACGCAAGATCAGATCGGGTTGCTAAGCGGGCCCGCGTACGCACCGACGATGAGCAAAAATGCGCGCGAGCGCATCGGGCGGCTTTGCCGTGAGGGAAACTAGACGATCGTCTCAAGCCTCGTAAACACAATGGTCTCATATGTGCAACGATTTCATGTGTATAAGCCTCTTATACGGCATAGTTGGTACACAAAGATGTAAGTACACTGCACGTACGTGAAGTTCTCGACACGTCTAAGCTTAGAAGTGTTGGAAATACACGAGTATGAATACAGGCCTCGTAAGTACAAGTATCTTCAGAGTGCAAGGTTTTTTTGTACACAGAAAACGATGGTCTCACGTTATCAAGGATCACATATTCATTGTTGCCTATATAAAAATAAGTAATTATTATAATATAATGTAGATTTCTTAAACGTTCATTGAAATATCTGCAAACAGCGACGTAACTTAAACAATTATACAAAATCTAAAATTAAAACATTTTATAAGACATTTTATAAGACAT
>Ga0157364_1006946_pt1 | contig 11679 bp, 10 predicted proteins | sample AttsexASBM2_FD_111476 | JGI IMG/M metagenome (GOLD analysis project Ga0157364, IMG submission 111476) | Fungus gardens microbial communities from leaf cutter ant in Ribeirão Preto, State of São Paulo, Brazil - Atta sexdens ASBM2 | ecosystem: Host-associated > Fungi > Mycelium > Unclassified ...
TAAAATAAGTTACAAAGAATTACTAGAAGAAAAAATGTAGATTTTATTGACAGTTATAAGAAATGATCCGATTCATATAAAAAAATTCCACAATTTTCTAAAAAATTATAAAATTATTTATAAATTCTGAAAAATTTTGAGAAAGCTGATTGGAGCGATATTGCAATTGTCGAAATGAAATCGGAAAAAAATGTCAATTCAACCTTTGAACAAAATTATTCAAAATATAAGATTACATATCACAAATTTATACCAAAAATATTAAAAATGTATCAAACTCTCATTGCACTCTCTATATACGTAATTTTTTATCACTCGAAAATGTTGAAATTTCGATACAAGAATTGATAATTTTTCCATCGTAACGATGTCTTTTCGAGGAACTATTTCTGACTAAGATGCGATATGTTGTCAGCATGGAGTAGAAAGAATAGAAGACCGAAAAATAGGCTTTGAAACTAGGCTTTGAAAAATGTGATCAAAATCAGGTTTTTGATTGATATTGGTGATGCCTCGGTGATGGCTCGGTAGGCAGCGTTCGAATCGTAAAACTCCTCTCATATACGCTTACGCAACCGAACACATATAATCTAAGAATAGAGGTGTTATTTTGTAACATCATGCTCTGACAGTAACAGGAAGACATAAATTGTCATTAAAACTGCATGAAGATTGAAACATTCTTCATAAAATTGGTATGACCAGAGAAAAACCTGAGAGAGAACATGACAGCCCAAAACCTGTAACCACAAAATGCTGCACGCTACTGCCCTCTGACAAAGTGGATGTAAACTATAGCAACGTCCACTTTTCTTTCGGTACATCATTTATTTTTCAAGGAGATCAAGGCTGATAAATCGATATTTGATTCATATAATCATGCTATATGTAATTTTTGTTATTTTTTGTTGAGTAGTATATATGGAAAATAAAGTTTTAATGTAATGTATTCATTTTCACATATATTAGGTTTCACATTTATATACGTATGTAACTCATTTATATACGTATGTAACTCATAATATAAAAGATTTCATAAACATACGATCTTAATTATTTTTTAAATATGTAATGTATCCGAAGTATAAATAAAGTATAAATTTTACCTATATCTTTCCTAATTGTTTAATGATAGTTTTATTATGATCAAAAAAATGACATAAATTCATCAAATTGACATTATTTTTATTTTCTTGTTCTCCTTGGGTATAAAACAAAACAATATTTTGATATGCCATGTCCACTACATAAATTAAATGTACTTCACATTAATCGTACTTTTATAGGGAACCGCATTTATTACTATATTTGTCGTATGCGACTTGTATATCGCATGGGTTATTCCCACTCGATATCAATCGTTCAATATTTTCTCGCATACGATATATCTATTACATTCTGGGAGAGGATGTAATAGATATATCGTATGCTGAGTTGAGGTAAGTTGTGGTATTGTAAGCGTTAGTTGCGGCGCTCGAGTCAATTTTTTTCTCGGTTTTCTTCTCTTTCTCTCTCTCTCTCTCTCTCTCTTTGGTGTTATGGCGTTCTGCGTGCGGATCCCTCGTAAGCTTCAGCGATAGATTTTAGTTAGCGCTCGGTAAGATTTATAATCACCCTATGTTCACTGCGAGATCGCCATCGTTTACTGTTCATGACATTAGATAAGACATGACATAAGATTGTTCGCGTCGTCAGATAAATGCTTATGTTGTAAATTTTCTTAGTTTCTCGTAATGCGAGAAACGCATTCTAACCTTGTAATGCGATGCCATTATCCGAATCGTCATACACAATCACGTCTCTACTTTTGCAATCTGTTTGTTCTAATAATTGAGTTTGTATTAAATTACTTTATAGCAATATGAGTCAGAATCATTGAGTAACATATATTCGTAAACTTAACGATTTTCCGCCAATTGTCCTTTGTCGTTAATTAGTCATCTAGCCCAGACACGTTCGGCGCCACATTGGGCACAGCAGTCACAACGTGGTGGGCACGTAGCCCAAATTGGTGACCCTGACGTGATTGCGTAGCGTTCCATTTAATCTAACGCGCGCGTCCTAAGAATGGCTCAGGCGATCCTCTCTCTGGCGATCAGGGCAGCGGTGTCACATATAGCTGAAGTGCTTGTACTTACGAATCGGAATCAGATCCATGCCGTTCTGGAAATCGAAGTCAGACCTATAGTTCATACAAATGGAAGCTCAATTCCTCACCGTAGGTATAACTATAGATGAGACGAAATACAATTATGTGATACAGTGCCTTGATGAAGATTCTTTGACTGATATCGTACTTAATTCGCCCGCGATGGATAGATACGCCGCGTTCAAAGATAGGTTAGTTAAGAGCTTCGCGGATAGCACCGAAAAGAAAGTGCGTAAATTATTAAATAAAGTTGATCTAGATGACTGTCGTTCGTCGTAATTGCTTCGATGATTGATCTCGCGTAAAATGGCGTGTCAAAAGAAGTGCTTAAATCCTTGGCTGCAGCGCCTACCACAACAAGTGCAGGCTATATTAATAGCTACTAAGCATGAACTCGAAGAGCAACTAGCAGATCGAATAAGATTGCAGATGTGCTATCCGCTGGCGTTAACGCTGTCGCAGCAGTTACATCGACAAAAGCTAATTCGGCAGATTCCCCAAATGTCCGCGCTTTTAGATCTAGAAACTCGTTTATCGCGTGACAAGTCACAGGCCTCGCGGAATTCTCGTCGCAGAAACCGTTCAAGATCACAATCGGAGAGCAAGCTGTGCTGATATCATTGACATTTTGGTGGAAAAGCTACCAAGTGTATCGCAATCCTGCAGCTGAAAGCCAGCGGAATAGGAAAACTAGAGGCTGAATTATCCCTGGTGGCAGATAATTTGGCCGTGGCAGATCTCATACCATGTCATCGACATCAAATTTTTGTTTCGGACACCGAAGCGGATGTCTCTACCATTCCTGCTTCAAGACGCGATCGTACTCACATTAGCGATCGGGTACTCTACGCTGCAAACAGAACGATCATCCCTAAGTGTGACAAAAATTATACCAGCTTGATTTGAGATTCTGTCGTGTTTTTCAATAGCCTTTCATAATATGGCCTTTCACCGACGCTTTCATCATTGGCTCAGATTTTTTAGCACGTTTGTTGCCTGACATACGGCACAAGCATTTAATTGACGGTAACACGTTTCTTAAAGTTTCTCAGCTTGTTAACAAAGTCATTCCTCGTTTAACAGTGTTGGTCCATACAAAGAAATCCTAAACAAGTTTTCGAAACAATTAGGACGTCGATCACGCACAAACAAACCGCACGGAGTGAAACATGTAATCGAAACAACGGGTTCCCCATATCAAACAAAGCCAGACAACTCTATCCAGAAAAATTCAAAGCAGCTAAAGAGTTTGAGTATATAATGCAACAAGGCTTATGTAGACCTTCCCTTGGGCTAATCCTCTACATCTCGTGCAGAAGAAGAATATATAGTGATTGACGTCCGTATGGAGATTATCGTAAACTCAATGAGGTAACCTTGTTAGATCGTTACTCAATTTCGTTCTTGCAAGACAGCATACATTTCCTGCGTGGCAAAACCGGTTCTCTACGATAGTTCTAGTGCACGCGTATCAACAGATTCCAGTCCGCAAATCGGATATTCGCGAAACCGCAATCATTACACCGTTCGGACTTTTCGAATTTCCTTATACGACATTCGGACTTCGTAACGCCGCACAAACCTTTCAAAGATTTATGGACCAGGTAATTGCAGGACTTGACTTCTGTTTTACTTATATTGATGACATTTTAATCGCTTCGCAGGAAACAGCATAAGAAGCATCTAAAAATACTGTTCGACAGATTTCAACAGCATGGCATAGTAATAAATCCGAATAAATGTGTTCGGACAGAAAAGGGTCATCTTCCTGGGACATACGATCAGCGCTAAAGGCATCAAACTTTTATTCGAAAAAATTCAAGTTATCGCTGAATTTCAGGAACAGTCAAAGGACTTCGACGTTTCTTAGGAATGTTCAATTTCTATAACCGGTTTCTCAAAGATCTCGCAAGCATGCAAGTGCTGAATGCAATCTCGGGATGTAAACGCAACAATGCGCAAATAGAATAGACTCCTGAGCTCAAACAATCCTTTCAACGAGTTAAGGAATATCTCGCTCAAGTCTCGCTCGCATTTCCAGCAGCAAGACAACACTCTCGTTGTAAACAGATAAAGAAATTGGTGCAGTATTTGCAACAGTACAACAACGGTTTTTATAATCACTCAGTTTCTTTTCAAGAAAGCGCCTACAAAATATAGCAAACAAAGTATAGTGTAGGATAGAGAATTATTAGCTATTTATATGGTCAAACATTTCCGATATATTTCATATATGCTAGAGAGTCGAAACTTTCACGTTATCGCGTATAAATCCGTACGTATTCAAGAGGAAATCGGATCAAATGTCGCCAAGACAAACCTGTCAATTATTCTTTATTTCAGAGGAAATAACCGACGTACGTCATGTTCCAGGCGTTGAAAACATTGTAGCAAATGTATTATCTCGCGTCGACACTATCGTGATGCTAACTAGTTTCGATATGCAAAAGATTGCAGAAACTCAAGCCTCGGACAACGAATTGCAACAACTGAAGTAATCTACATCAACGTCTTTGAAGCTCAAAAATATTGGAAACAATATCCAATATTTACTGTGATACTTCAGAAGAAGAGATCAGACCATACATTCCTGGATCATTACGAAGATGAATTTTTGACATGTCTCATCAAAGCGGCACAGCAACTCACCGGCATATTGCGCAAAAATTTGTAGCTCTCCATGACATTAAAGAATCCGTACGTGTCTAGTCGGCAATCTAAAATTCATCGGCATAATCATACCTCACCTATCAAAATATCAGTACCAGATACTATACGTACATATCGTCGGTCCTTTATCTCCACTCAAAGGTTTTAAGTATTTGTTAACAATGATTGACCGATTTACTTGTTGGCCGGAAGCTATTCCATTACATGATTGTATTGCAGACACGGTGGTGAAGATGTTTTACACTCACTGGGTAGCCAGATTTGGAGCGCCTGATCACGATTGATCAGGGGTCACAATTCGAAGCGCAATTGTTTGACGCGTTAACCAAACTGGTCGGTTCTAAATGCTGTCGAACAACTGCATACCATCCAGAATCTAATGGCATCATCGAACGATGGCATTGCTCTTTAAAAACTGCATTAATGTGCCACGATGAAACTCAATGAACTGATACACTGTCAGTATTACTCGGACTAAGAACTTGTTTCAAAAAGGATCTAGGCGCTTCTGTAGCGGAATTAATTTACAGCACTACGTTCAAAGTACCGAGTGAGTTTTTCTCTTCTGAAGAAATGCCGAGCGAATTTTCATCGAGGATTTCCACGTAATTATGCAAAAATTACGGCCTAGACCAACTTTTCATCACATTAGATCTAAGTTATTTTTCCATAAAGATTTGTATAACTGTTCTCACGTCTTCCTCAGAATAGAAGATAACAGCGTTCACCGGACCAACCGTACACCGGACCGTAAAGTATTAAAGTACATTTCGGACAATGTCTTTGCTATAAAAGTTAATAGCAGATGTATCACTGTCAATAGACTTAAGCCCACTTATTTAATAATTCAAGATTTAGAAACTACTCCGTCTTCAACTAACATTCTAGTGCAATGTGAACCAAAGATATATCTTGGTCCAGCAAAGCGAAAGACTGTTAGATTTAAGGATTAATTCGCGCGATATTTCATTAAGTGATTAATAAGCATAAGTTTCTATTTGTTTCATTTAATTTTATTTGCGTTCTGGCGAATTTAATCAATATTCTTTTCCTTAATACTGGGAAGGAAATACTACGGCGTTGCAAGCGTTAATTACGGCGCTCGAATCAGTTCTTTTTTCCGGTTTTCCTCTCTCTCTCTCTCTCTCTCTTTAGTATCATGGCGGATCTTTTGTAAGCCTCAGCAATAGATTTTAATTAGCGCTCGGTAAGGTTAATAATCACCCTATATTCACTGCGACATCGACAATGGTTACTGCTCATATATAGGTAATTGCTCGCATCGCCAGATAAATGCTTATATTGTAGATTTTTTAATTTCTCGTATTCTAACCTAGTAATGCGATACCGATATCCGAGCCGTCGTACGCAATCTCTACTTTTGTAATCTGTACATTCTAAACAATTAATGTAAGTCGGCTCCGTCCTGAAGACGGGGGGGGGGGGTGAACATGCCATCTCATCCACAAAGGTATACGCGACAGATTACCATCTATCATCCAACGAAGCCGCCCCGAGAAGGGCGATGGAAAAACCAGCGCCTATAGGGCGTTTCTGCAGGGGTGAGCAGATTCGCCGCGACACGCCTCGAATTCTCGAGGCGTCTTGCGCTCACGGGGAGGCCTACTCATCTCTGTCTAGATGCACGCTCTGGAAGGATAAGGATAGGAATTAGGATTAGGAGTAATATTGGATATTGGCTTGCCCATAATGCTCAAGTAGATTGCCTCCTGCTCTATCGGAGCAAGTCAGCTCTATGTGGAGCGCCGGCAAACTCGAAACAGTAGGTCACGAGTCGAACGCACAAGACGTCTGACCAACCGACGTTCAAATATCCTGGTATAGTATTCTAAACTTTGCGATAGCCATGGAGGGCAAGCGCATCAGTTGCCATATATTCCTTTGTGGCCAAGTGTCCATAATAGATGGACAAAATGGCCATGAAAGGCCAAGCGCGATAGATTAGATTTAATTTGCAGATAAGATAGTTGACATTCTTATGGCTAGAATGCGAAATGGCTCTAAGGATGCTCTGAGAGTCCGAGACGAGGCTTCGTTACAATCGGCAGCATTGAACTCAAGGATGGCCATCAGAATGGGTTAAGAAGATCTCGGGGAACAATTTGTTCTGCTGGATACATAGGTTTAGCTATTGAAAAGCTGTTGGCTCCCCACCAAGGCGCCATCCCCAGATTTTAAACCGTCTATAAATAAGAGAGGACCCAGCTTAAAGTATTTGTAAGATAATTCTGTAAATTTGGCTTGAGCCTCGACGCTACTGCAGTCCTTAGCTAATATAGTCATTGTATCAATAATACAATCCTGTGTAAAAGATAAGCTTTCGAGGCAGAGATTGCCGGACGGTAGGATCTGTGCATACGCTCCTTCGAATCTTTTTTAACATTTTAAATAGGGAACAGAAACGAGGGCTTCTCTTCTCTTAGCTGGCGTTTCCAAGCAATTAAGACTATTCAAGATTGGGGTTCTGCTTCTGCGACAGGCATTCTTCTGATTTTAAATCTAAAAAGAAGGAAGAAGGACCTCAGATCCAACGGTGTTTCCTTAGTTTCGACCATGAGTATGTTAATAGTAGTAGATTGTCTGAATTCGAGTGCTGTGCGCAGATTTTTTTTAACCAGGCGCTCGAATCGATTAAATTTGCGCTGATTATCCTTAAGCCTGAATATATAACAGTCATACTTTAGCTGATCGAAAAACAGTTCTATATAGATTAAGTAAGAGTGAGTCTGGGGTGCGAGCCCCATTTAGTGCCTGCTAAGACGAAGATGATGTTAGTTATTAATTTACCTTTGCTTACCAGGTAATTAATGTGATCTTTCTCCTTAAATTTGGAGTCGAAATGCACACCGAGGAAGACAATTGAAAATGTCCTGGGAATAACAATCCCATTAATAGTAACAGCAAAATCCAGGAAGTCGGATCTCTTCCTGGTAAACAACATCCATGATTTAGGCAAGGACAGGCTCAGGCCTTTGCACTCTAGATAATGGCAGATATTTTCCAATAAGACCTACACCGAATAAGTAATCGTTTCAATATTTTTTTCGTTGAAAAGATCACAATATTGTCGGTGTACAATGTGAGAGTATCCTCATGCAAGTAATCACCTAGAGCAGTAATTGAAGAGTAGAGGGCTAAAAGCAGAACCCTGAGGCTGTGTCTCTAAAGGAGTTAAACGGGTCCTGAACAGTACTATTGTAAACAAATAAAATATCAAAAACGAGATTAATAAATTTTTTTGTCTTGGCCAAGAGATCGAGCCTGAGCAGATCGTTGTCCAAAATAGATGGACTCAATGGGTTTCTCTATGTCTAGAAAGACACATATGGTATTAGATCCTCAATGAATGATTCCACCTTGAATATAGTTGGTGAGAGCGACCAGACTATCTGCACAGGAGCTGCTGGAGCAGAAGGTTCCAGTTGAATGAAGGTCAAGAGCGTTCTCAACAAACCATTTGACTCTCCAATATATGATATTTTCCAATACTTTGAGGAGACAGGATATCAGTAAGATGGACCTTTCCCGCCGGATTTAGGGATGAGAACAACTAGTGATGCATTCAGTCGTCTGAGAATGCGCTTTTATTGAACAGCTGGTAAATGCTTAGAAGTTCCTCCAAATAGGGGAAAATGCTTGATCACAGAGTAGTCTATTTGGTCAAGCCCTGGGACCGATTCTGCTCTAGCTGCTGCAATTGACTATTGCAACTCCTTCATGGAGATCGATTGGGCCGTTCAACAATTCGTATATTTATGATTTTGATCTGCAAATTGCATGCTCTCTAGGACGGTGGAGGACGCTCTCTGCACGAGGGGAAGCAGATTGAGTTGATAACCTTTTCCTGAGTCACGTGACTCTTTTCCCCGAGATGGTGAAGGGGGGGAAAGGATACGCCAGTTTTTAAAAGCTTTGATTATAGCCCATAGCTGGGAGGTGGGCATCTTGCCCCACCAGGTTGAAGCTACCGCAAACTCGCGCCATTTGCTTCTCTTGACCTTCCTAACAGTTTTTCTACACTCCGCAACTCGTTTTTCCAAGTAGTTTTCAGAGGAAGATTGCAAGTTGAATTGCCGCATTGCAACCTTTTTTTAATCAGCTGCCACTTGGCATTCCTCCGTCTACCAAGGGGGAAGGATGCGCTTAATAGTGCTTTGTTTAAAAGCAGGAATACGCGACCCAGCTGGGAAGAAAGAATAGATAATGTTAAGAATATTGTTTTTGAAACATTCATAATAGCTCACTGCATCTGGGAGGGGGGGAGAGGGAGTTTCCCAGCGGGTTGATCTTCAGACTTACTGCAGGACTTTTAACTGCTGCAAGTTAAGTTTGATCTTATATTTGAACTGCGTTTTAGACTTGATGGGCGCGTCCAGGCGGATAATAACAGGAAAATGGTCACTCGAAAGGGTATCTGATGTAGCAAAGTAGAAACAGGTACAAATCCGGCGTGGTTATCACCAGATCACTGACGACCTGTTGCCTGTTGGCTGAAGAAGCGTCGGTTTGCTATGATTGTAAATCATTAGCTCGAAATCATCTAAAGATCAATGAAGCTATCTGCTAGTGAAGTCCGTGGCAAAACAATCTCAGTCGACGCGCGTTAAAGTCACCCACCAATATGGCATATTCATACTGCCGCATCGAGGATGCGATCAAGAATTGTCACCGGATACTAGCGTGACGGTACAGATTAATCAGAATACACGCAGAATTGTTTATGTACTTTGGACTCCAATAACTTCTATAGAGTGATGTTGGCCAAACGAAATGCTGAGTTCTTCAAAGTAAATGCTATTTCTAATTGGCAATTCCATTCTGCCCAAAGTACAATCGCTCCTGAGCATGCAGAAATTCTTCAGCATGAATTGATGATCGGTAGTTTAGTTTCTTGCAGACAGAATATATCGTATGAATCTGTAATTTTTTGAAGTTCAGAAGCTATTGTATCCTTGGGTGAAGAATATTGATAGGGGATCTGCCAAGAACCAGGACAAATAAGCCATTAAATACACAAAACTAGTATTTTAATAATTAGTTACTGCTTATAATGATAAATTTATACACTTTATTAGCATATGGATTTAGATTGTTATCACTTAATTGAACTAGATAATTTGACGTGTCGGCCCGATTTCGGTTTATAGATACGTTCGCATTGACTTTATAATTCGGTTGACATTATGATTTAATATGTGTGAGCTGTTGACGTACGAGTGTAGTCTTGGCTAATAGTAAGACTCTGTCAGTATGTCACGGCGTTCGATAATACTTGCTCGAACTGCTGACTTGGCTTGCACTTTGGTCAGTTATTCGAGTTGATAGTTTTCTTTTTTAATGCGATCATTGCTGACAATCGCATCCTTTTTTACTTTGGCGAGTAATAGCTTCCGTCTTTTTTGCAATTTGCGAGAAATAGCTCGCAGGATTTGTGTGTTGCTTCCGCAAGATTGCATTTTCGCAATTGAAATACGCAATTGATACGCTGACTTTTCGGAAATCAATTATTTTCAGATCAGTTGCGAAATGACTGAATTGCCTAATTATTGGTTGCTAAATGACTTACTTCATTTTTATTCTATTATATTGGTTATAGTTGTCATTATAACAAGCTTTACCTTCTATGCCTCTGCAGTCCAATTGATAATTGTAATACCTTGATTGAGACTTGCTTGTGAGTGGAAGGTTGGGAATTAGCATAGTGAATAGCTAGACCGGTGTGTTGAGGGGGGACAAATTGAGTTGCACTCTGTAGCGACAGTGTAATTAAACTTGTTGCTTAGTGAGTGCTCTTGCTCGATGTAAGAGGCAATAATTGCGCTAAAATCGATTAGAAATTTTAGTAGTAGCGGGAATGGTTGCCTTCCACCAAGGGCACAAGTGCTCGAATTCTGCGCCATCGGGATGGTTGGAGTTCATACCACTAACACTAACTGAAACAATCTCACCTGAGATGTTAGTATGGTTATGCGTTAGAAGGATCACATCTCTGTCTGAGATGGAACTTGCCTTTGGGGGGGACCAGATTGTATCTAAGCTATAGGCTTCAGTCGGTATTCCACTGGAATGCGCTTGGCGACTGCTGAGCCTGTTTTGAAGATAGGGATTACAACGATTATCAAGGATATTCTATCCGGGTCAGCCTGGCTCCTGATTTTACGAGGGCACCCTCGCATAAGCTCTGTCGATATTAAGATGCATCCAAGACAACAAATCTATTCAAATTGTAGATGGTTCTAGATCAGCAGAGCTGGGCAATAATGGAAACTCACGATAATTAGAGATGCAGAGGACATCTACACTAAAAGTTTGCTGGGCTGCATGCACTCCGTAACCGCGCGAGATCCTCCTCCTTTAAATGAAATATTTTCCAAGGATGCAAACGTATATCCTTTTGTGTACTTTGAACAAATGTGCTTTTGTGTCCGATTCTGTAGCAAAAATGAAAAATAAGTTTCGACCTTTGGAACAAACGGCGATACTGCGTGTAAATCAAAGTAAAGAAAAACATGCCTCGGAAGAACTTAACCGGCAAACTTTACATTGATAATAGTAGAAGAGAGATGTTCAATTTGGCTATTTCTCACACTGCGTCTATTTAGTCTCCTAACCTCGAAAATTTTACTGATAGACTTAAGCTCAGTTTTGAGTTCTTGCTCAGAGATAAAGACAGGAATGCCCTTAATAATGTTAGACTTAAGAACTTTATGTGTGGCTATATATTAGGTGTACAAAAAAGTTCTGAGTTTTAGATTTGATACAACCGAAATAACAATTTAAATTTTATATATCTTCCCGCCTTTTTGTGGTTTTAAAGCGTTAACATTTGGCCTTCTAAA
>Ga0157364_1006947_pt1 | contig 11676 bp, 8 predicted proteins | sample AttsexASBM2_FD_111476 | JGI IMG/M metagenome (GOLD analysis project Ga0157364, IMG submission 111476) | Fungus gardens microbial communities from leaf cutter ant in Ribeirão Preto, State of São Paulo, Brazil - Atta sexdens ASBM2 | ecosystem: Host-associated > Fungi > Mycelium > Unclassified ...
CACGATGTATGTTTGTTTGATTACTTGTATTTTAGTAAATCACAAGAAATTATGCGTTCTATGCTGTACAATTCTAGTAATTTACTTGCAATCCACACAAGCAATCCAAAAAAAACAAACATATGTCATGTATCGCTGATTTAATTAATTTCTTAATTAAATCAGCGACATATGACATATGTTTTTTTTTTTAACTTTCTACAATAAGCCATTAATCATAAATCAGAAGTCAGAAGCTAAAAGTTGACAATTGTGATTGATCAATTTTTAGCTTCTGACTTCTGATTTATGACTAATGGCTTATTGTATAGAAGGCCCATTACACTCAAAAAAGTGATTTTGCAATTATAGCGAAAATTATCTAAATATGAAAAATTAAAAAAAGTTAAAAATTAATTAAATTTCTAGCAAGTACTGCAATATTGGATGTGTATTGCACCTAATTATATAGATGACAGAGATAGAATTTAGATTTGTGTTATAAATGCTATGCGTATGATACCTAATTTTCTATCAGATACAAAAAATAATTCTAGCTGGAGCAGCAAAATATCTTTTTGAGTGTATCTGATACAAGCATTGTACGATCATGTAATATGTTGTATAATTGTGTAATATACATATGCACACAAACAAAACTGTAATTTGATTTTAAAAATACAAAATAGGATTGTCAAGATTAAATTGAAAAACATTTCAACAAATAAGATACAGAATAAGCAGCGTGTATTTCAATATTAGTGCTATTGTAAATATACAAAAATATAAATTGTACAAAAATAAAATGATTATAATGTTGATTCATCACCCGCCAGTGTACGTATCATAAATGATTAAATTAATACTACGACCTGTATTATTTATATATTTATAATTATATTTACTTTTTCAAACGAAAAAACAGATAAATTACTGTTAATGCAGGTGTTACAAATACTGTTTTTTTTTTCTAAGTAAAAAACTTCTACTGTTTAACAAAATATTTGAATGACTTCATTCTTGTTGTTAAGTCAGTTAGTAAATGAGTTTCAACGATTTACAATAATTTATAATAATTTATTCAAATGTGTTAATATATACAACACGATAAAAAGTGAAGTAGTGCTTGAAAGACAATCGCATACATATACATTAACTTGCAAATTTTAAACATATAATAGAACAGTACATATCTTCTATATTCTTTTTTGTTGCGTTATAAGTTATTATTCAAATTATGGGGCATTATCAGGAACCTTTGAAGATTGTGATATTATTTGTAACGGCAAATGAGCTCGCTACATTTTGCTGTTACTTATGTTTAGTTAATATACGCATATACAAGATGTAACGTAAAAAAGCGCTAGAAAAATTATTTTTGATCAAAAACTGAGTCTGAAACCTATAAATCAAAGATATCAATGGATTTGTAGGTTATCGCCTTGTTTTTATCAATTGCTAATTTTCATGAATCTTGTTGTTTATGAAACATTAGCAATGAATAAGGACACGGCAATAATCCGCAAACTATTTTTGAAAAAAATACCAGTGAAAATTTCAAAAGCGTCATCGAGAAATTTATAAATCATTTTGCAAATTTTCGTAATAGTTAATGAGACATTAATTTCTACAGATTGCCAAATAAGCGGATAAAATCGACGTATGAGACAATTTTAATATATTTTTCAGTGTTCTTTATGAAATATTTTATAGATAAACTATTAAAAATTTCTTGAACTTATTTTATATTTCAATTTTAAACATTCTATTCTATATATATTGTAACTTAAAAAATTACAAAAAGTTGCAAAATGGTTCATAAGTTTTAGATTCAGTTTTTGATCAAGAATGACTATATATGATTCGTAGGTACTTTTTAAGTTACACCTTATATATGTATGCTAATAATATTTTAATTTTTAAAATATTTTTCTTAGTTTTTTATATATTACAAACTTTGAAAATAAAAAAATTTAAACAAAATTAATTTTTTATTAATTAATATAATAATTGGCAAGCATACAACTGCAGCTAAATCTTAATAAACTTGATAAATCGAGTTGTTCCTAATTTTGACAATCAAATAAATTATTTGCAACTTTTATAATTCTCATATAAAATAATCTAAATTTAATTTCTTTTTAAGTTTATTTTTTTAAGAAAAGTAAAAACTATTTTGAAATATAAATACGAATTATTGATATATCCTCATTTTTTTCTTTATTGTATAAAATTTTATGAAAAATAAATACTACTAATATTATGTATTATATATATAAATTGCATAATTTGAAGCACTTAATTATTGTACTGACTTCAGAATAATATTTTTAATAAAATTCGAAAATTAACAATTTAAATATTAAACAAAAGTAATAATAATATGCTCGAGAGATTAAATTTAATAATATATATAATGTCAATATGCTAATATTAGTGTGTGACATATAATCAAAATTTTATTAAGTAATTGCGACATATGTTTCGAGTTCTCTTCAGTACATAAATTAATAACGCAAAAATAATTAATTATTAGAAAGATTGTATTAGGACGACTGTGCAATCTTAACAGAAAATTATTAATTATCAAATTAACAGACTTGCTATAGAATACAAATCAAATATTTTATTATTTTAACAGAATCATGTCTTAAGGTAACTTAAGTCATTTATAAGTAACGTTAAATTGGAAAAACATGAGATTATTATCTGTTCCGTTATTGAATTAAAATTTTACTGTATGTGAACAAAATTAATTAAATATTAATTACTAAATATTAATTACTATTAAAGTTATTAAAAAAAATTATTGAAAAGAATTAAAACTTACATAGTGAATATGAAAATGATGTTAACAGTTCAAACGCTCGACGAATAATGAAACGTTAAAATAGATAATATCACATTTGAAAAACAAAAATAAAACATAATTGTAAACAAAAATCGACGATAATAAAATTAAGATTAAATTTTCATATATTAAGAAAGGGAAGGGAAGCACTTTTTAAATAAATTCTCATATAGTGGGTCAAGAAATAAAGTGTCATTTTATAAATTTATATACATGTTTCTTTGTGTAAATCATTTTGACAAGTCTTTTATTTAAGATTTTTTCTTTGTTCAATATTTTAATGTTATCCCAATCAAAATCATGAGATTATCTCATCTCTGATGTTCCGTGACAACAGAAGACAGGTTCAGTCTTCTGTTGTCGTTTTTATTAATATAATTTCTATGTCCGACATCCACATTTTCAGACGTCTGGCTGATGTATGAGGCATCACAGTCTCTGCAGTCTATTCTGGAGATTCCAAAATAAATTTCCAAAATTTACTGCCAGTACTGAAAATCTATAATGCACATAACGTAAACTATAGATTTTCCCTACTGGCAGTAAATTTTAGAACACAACCTCTATAGACTACATTAGAGGATCTGATTTCTGTAGCTGAACCTTTATACCTTTGGAATTTAAAATATATGTTTGATATTTGTCGAAAGCGAGAAAGAGAGTTCTAGTGCAATCTAATGCAGGAACAGAAAACAAATCATACACACACAGTACAGAAGATTAAAGCAATATTGCTGCAATGTTACAATATTATAGATTGCAATGTAATATTGCAGAAGTATTACAGAAATGTAAATTAACAATAAGCCTGCAAAAATGTCAGTAATATGCTTGTAATATTCCATAAACATTGCAAAACTATAATGAGAAAATTGTTTTGGCGTTTATTTTAGAAGAACGTAAGTGAGATAATCTTAAGTTAAGAATACAATTTTTTCGGTGTAACAATAATACTCTATCAATTAAACCAAATATTGTGTCTAATTTTTGAAATAAAGAATGCCAAGAAAAATAATTTAAAAAACGATTATCCATCGTTTGAACTCGTTATGTAAGTTTTAATAACACAGGAAAAAAATACCATGCTGAAGTGGGGGGCCCAGTTATTCATTTTTACTTCAATTTTTTACTTCAAGTTTAATTTTATTTAATTAAAGTTATTTTTTACTTCAAATAATAAAAAACATTTTTTAAATTTAATGATTATTTAACAGTAATTAAATATTCATTTTACATCAATTATTTATTTGAAATAATTGGAAGAAATATTTTTTAAACGTTTATTTAATTAAATGTTTGTTTTATATTAATTACTCTTTTAAAATAGCATATTGAAGAAATATTTTTTAAATGCTTATTTAACGTTTATTAAATGTGTTTTTTTATATTAAAAATTTGTTTATTTAAACTTGTTTATTAAAAACTTGTTTATTTAAGATAATGGCTTGACGAAACACATTTTTTAAACATTTATTTTATGTTCACATTATGTCCCAATGAAGAGGAAATGTTTTTTAAACATTTATTTTTCATTAATTATTTTACATTTCACAATTCATTTTCAGGATAAACATTTATTTAATGTTTATTAAATATTTTTTAAACGTTTATTTTTAATGAATTTTATGTTTTATGGTGTATAAATTTTTTATACTAAAATCGAAAAAAAGTTAAAAACTTACCTTATTTTTCAACTCATATAGCTGTTATTTGACGTAGATGTTTTCTTAATATAAATGTTTAAGAAAAAGAATGTTTCATATATTAATTTTTCTAATTCTATATGTATTTCTATTCTTTAAAATGAATTCTTTTATGAACTTCTTCAGCAATGAGATTATATTATGATAAATTAACCAATTAATGATTAATAAATTAATCAATTAATGTGGGTAATTGATATTCATCTGAAATTCTTGCATTGTTAATCTTTTTTCCTTCTTTTCTCTGGAGAAAAAAAGAAAAAATGATCAACGATACAAGAAGTTCAATTAAAAAAAACAGATCTAGTGTGGGCAGTTGATCGCACAAAAATGGCGTGTTTCGAAACGCATCAAGAAAAAAAAACATTTGAATGGGCGAGTTTAAGTCGGCAAAATGGCTAGGGTTAGAATCACTCTAATAAAAGCCATAAGCGGTCCTCTACATGATTGGTGCCGCCATGTTACAGTTTGTTAATGATTAATGAATGTAAGTGAATAGGTGAGAGCAATTTTTATAGATGTAGTACTCATAGATGTCTATGATAGTATCACATTTGTCAAGATGATGACGCTGGAACGTTTTTTCACTTCGACTTGAATTAATTATCTTAAAATAATTATCTTAAAATAACACTGCCAGTCTAATTTTGGTCGTATTGACTTCCCTCTTATTTTTCCGAGGGCAGGTGTCTCTTATTAAAAAAGAATAAGAATTATTAGCCGTTTCCAATAAGAAACATGGCGTTCTTCTGGTTTTGTATTTCGACTCTCACTAGAGTGACTCTAGGACTACATTCCAAAGTAACGTATGTTATATGTAGCACGATTATATGAATCAAATATTGATTTATCATTTCTAACCTTGAAAAATAGACGATGTACCCTAAGAAAGTGGACGTTGCTATGTAGTTTACATCCACTTTGTCAGAGGGCAGTAGTGCGCGGTAGCATTTTGCGGTTAGTTTTGTGTCGTCATGTTCTCTCTCAGATTTCTTTCTAATTAATATGATATTACTTAGTAATGTGATATTAGTCAGCTTGTTAAGAATATATTTTTCTAAAAATGTTTATTTACGTATAAAAATATTTTAATATATTTTAATTTGTGTTTTTAGTTATATAACATTATACTCGCAACATTATGCAAATAATGCTATAATTTGTGTATATGTACTTTTATTATTAAAATCAAATAATTTTTGTATACTCTAGTTTGTGTCATTATTTACTAAACATAAAATAAAAAAATAATTTTTAATAATTTTTTCTGTTATCTCAGGAATTTTGTGATTTTTCTTTAGATTTTTACAAAATTTTCTCCGGAATTTTATTTTTTCCAGAATTTCTTGGAAATTTCTTATATTTTTTTTTAGAGAATTTTTTTCTCGGGAAATTTTACTACAAATTCTATGGAAATTATTTTTTTTTCGATTTGGTAACCCTGGTGGTCACTCGACCCATTGTCCAGCATGTCCTCTACGGAGTGATCGTTAATCCGGATCTACAATAAAGTTCTAGCCTCAGCCATAAGAAATAGACAAATCATAGTCGATTATTCTCCTCAAATTCGACTATAATTGGTCAATTTCTTGCGGCTTAAAGTTTAAAACATCCATTGTAGATCCGGACTTACGGCTACTATAAGGCACTATAATATGATATAATGAATATTCGCATCCGTCATTTTCAGTCCCTTCCTCACTCTCTTGATCTTTTCTCCAATTCTTTGCTCTCTCTACTTCGCCATTGAGCTGAGAAGATTGAAAAGAGAAGAGAGAAAGTTAAAGAAAGAAGAAAGAATAAGGGAAAGGACTAAAAATGGCGGATGCGAATACCTATATTATAGTGCTCTACTGCTAGTACTACCACCACCACACGTGTGCGATCACAGCTCCGTATTCCGTGCTAGCTGTGTTGCTGTATATCGCCCTGCCTTCAAGACCCGGTCGCGAGTACGCTCGTGGTGATTTCGCACGAGAATTTTTTTTTCTGCGCCTGCATGACTTTTCATCGGTGGCACGCGAGTATCACGCCGTTCCTCATCCGAAGAACAACGCACGCACCACCACCGGCCGATCCAATCGCCAAGACAGTCTGTCGGGAGTGCCGGGGAAAAGCAAGAGAGAGGAGTCGGGGAGAAAGCTGAACGGAGCAGTCGACCGCAGCAGCGATCCAAGATGCAGGAATCGCAGTCGAAAAAGGGCAAGAAAGGTGAGCGGAATCGACAATGAGCGCTATCACGTCGTTGAATTGACACGTGTCGATTTAACATATGTAATTGCATGCCGCTGGCTCCGATGGCAAATGTCGTCTGCTATACGACCTAACCTAAATCGCACGTTTGCACGTTGGATTGAGCGACGTCGTCGTCGTCCTCTCGGCGCCGCATATGGCGATTATAACACTCGATACGTTCGCTTGTAGCATCTACGCGAATGTTTTCTATGTTTTTTACAGAAATCGTCGTAACGAATCTGGCAGTAGTTTCTATATCTATCGTTCTAATAATGTCTGACGTTAGATAACATTATATTATATTATAAAATCACGCTGTAGGAAGGCCAAAGAACAATTGATTACAATTTTTGTAGTATTAACATGTTGTTTCAGTCAATTAAAGATCTGTTTTCTGTGGCTGAATTAGTGTACATTTGGAAATTAAAGTGAAATAGAAATACGTTTGATATTTATTTAAAGCAAGAAAGAGAGTTCTAGTGCACAGTCTAATGCAGGAACAGAAAACAGATCATAAATATAGAGGTACATTCTAAATTACATACAAATATGATGCATCATTTGTCCTTGTTGTTCACCAAAGAATAAAAAAAAATGATATCGCATGCTTGCTTAATTCGAAATGTATCCTAGTAAAAGTAACACTGTTCGATATAGATAACAATTGGAAAAATTGAAGCTTGAATTGCATTGTGTCTATATTAATATCGATATGGTTTATGGAAAATAATTTTTAAGATTATTAAATATGATATTGTCAATGTTGTATAATAATATTAAGTAGAGATATAAAATTTTATTGAAATTTCATTATCATGGATAAGACAAGGTGAAGAGAGAAAAAATTCAAACTAATAATTATTTCACTTGTTTTCAATTATTAGAAAAGCTGTGTTTTATTGAAATTATCTTAACCAATTGAGATTATTTGTGTCCTGAAAGATTTTTAAATTTATTGTGTTGATAAGAGCAATTTTGTATCATTAAATGCATGCCAAATACTATTTGAAATTATATCAATAATTCATAGAGAATTATTGTAATTATACACTATATATATATATACTTTGTAAATGTTATAAGTTTAATTTTATAATATTCTTTTAATTGTAAAAGATATTTGCGTCAATAGGTAGGAGAAAGCGTAATGACAGTGATGAAGAAATCGAACAAACGTTGGCGGAGTTGGCACTGGAATATTCTGGAACAAAACCAGCAACAGATAACAAAGTTGAAATTAAAACAGAGCCATCAAATGAGCAAAAGCTTGACGATGAAGATAAAAAGAAAAAAGGAAAAAAGGATAAAAAGAAAGAAAAGGCTGAAAAAAATGATATCAAAGAAGAAACTACAGACAATAATATAGTAGAATCGGAACTTAATAATACTGATATGGACACTGAAATTAGTACTGTAAAAACAGCAGCACAAAAGAAGAAAGAAAAAAAGGAGAGGGAGAAACAAAAAAAGTTAGCTCAGAAAAAAACGGTAAGACAGATAAAATGTATATTATTGATTCTCTTTAAATAAATACTTTTTTTTTATATATAAGATCTTTTTAATTAAAAAATGAAGTATTCTTACAAATGAGATCTATTATTTAATTTTTATTACAATAGGAAATTACTAAGGAAGATAACAAGAAAGAAGATGATGAAACTGCAACTTCTGAAGAAAAGAAAAATGATAAAGTTATATCAACAAAGAAACAAGATAGTATAGAAGCTGATGGTGATGCAGAGCCTGAAGATGGTTCAAAGAAGAAAAAAAAGAAAGGTGGTAAAGAAGAAACTAAAGAGAAAGGTAATTTCAGTTACTAGTTATATTGCTTGAATAATTTTTCTTTTACATAATAGATTTCTATAATAGGTAAAGGTCCTGGAAAGAAAACTATTGCTGCCATGCAGGAAGCTTTAAAGAAAATGAAAGAAGAAGAAGAAAGATTGAAGCGAGAAGAGGAAGAAAGATTACGACAAGAAGAATTACGAGAACAAGCCAGATTGGAACAGTTGCGTTTGGAACAAGAACGTAAAGAGAAGAAAAAATTAAAAGAAAAACAACGAAAAGAAAGATTAAAGGCCGAAGGAAAATTTTTAACAACGAAACAGAAACAAGATAGAGCTAGAGCGCAAGCAATGATTGAAGCGTTAAAAGCTCAAGGTGTTGAATTGCCTGAAGTAGGAGAGAAAAAACCTAGACCAGGTATTATATGTACATATTTTTTACAGAATGTGTTTACAGAGAAATTTATTAAAGTTGTTATATTAATTATTGAAATTATTTTAGGAACACGAATTAGACCAAATAAATTAAAGCAACAAACTAGTGTAGAAAAGAAGGAAGAAGAAAAAATTGATAATGAAGCATCTGCGGCTCAGGTACAAGTGGAGATTGTAGATGAACCAGTGAAAGAAGAACAAGAAAAGAAAGAAGAAGACGATGTCAAGGATTCGTGGGATGCCGACACCACTGATGATGAACAGGAAGAAGAAGGTATTATTTTATATATAAATAGGTATTATTTTATATATAAATTTTAGAATTATAGTTTATTTAGAAACTTATCATTGTAATGATACATTAAAGTAATTGAATCTTAATTAATTTCAGATAAATCCGATGATATTCTAAAGACACTTGAAAAAGAGAAACCTGTTCAAAAAGAATTAGAAAAAAAAGAATCATCCGAGAGCGATACAGAGAGCGAAAGCGGAAGTGAATCCGAGTCTGAGGATGAAAGTGAGGAAGACAGTGAAGTAGAAGATAAAGTGCCAGATTCTGCACGTAAAAAGGAACGTGCAAGGGAGCGAATTCAAAATCGCCGTATAGAAGCGGAAAAAAAGAAATCTTTGGATAATCTGAGAGCTGCTGTTGTTTGTGTTTTGGGACATGTCGATACTGGCAAAACGAAGATTTTGGACAAATTGAGAAGAACCAATGTGCAAGATGGGGAAGCTGGTGGTATAACTCAACAAATTGGTGCTACTAATGTACCAATTGAAGCTATCCAAGAATCAACGAAACATGTAAAAGGCGTAAGTGTTTGAGACTTAAATCTCTAAATATTGAAATTTTGATTATACTGTAATATATTATTGTCTTTTTTAGTTTGCTGACAAGAAATTTAAGATTCCTGGTCTCTTAATCATAGATACACCTGGTCACGAATCGTTTAGTAATCTCAGGAACAGAGGGTCTTCTCTTTGTGATATAGCAATTTTAGTTGTAGATATTATGCATGGATTGGAACCACAAACTATAGAGAGTATCAATTTATTAAAAGCAAAAAAATGTCCTTTTGTTGTCGCTCTCAATAAAATCGATAGGTAATTTTACATTAAATAACTTATCCCCAAGATATTGACAATTAAATAATTAGTATTCTAAATAATTTGTATTTCACAAATTAAGTCTTAAAGTCATGGCGATTTAATTTTTTCAGATTGTACGATTGGCAGACCATGAATCGTAAGGATGTTCAAGATATAGTAAAGAATCAAGAATCTAATACTCAACGAGAATTCGAAAGGCGGTCGAAAGATATTATTGTACAATTTGCAGAACAAGGTTTAAATGCAGCAGTGTATTACGAGAATCCAGATCCAAGAGAATACTTATCGTTAGTTCCTACCAGTGCTATAACAGGTAAAACGATAAATAAATATATATTTGGAGATAAGGTGTACGTAGCATCTGAGAATTCTTTTTATACTTCACTATATCATATACAGGCGAAGGTATGGGTAATCTATTGGCGTTAATAGTTGATGCCTGTCAGGGTCCTTTGGCTAAAAGATTGATGTATAGCGAAGAGCTTCAGGCTACCGTATTGGAAGTCAAGGCATTGCCTGGACTTGGTACTACGATAGACTGTATTCTAGTCAATGGGATGTTAAGAGAAGGTGATACAGTTATTATCGCGGGTACTGATGGCCCTATTGTAACACAAATTCGTTCGCTTCTTATGCCACAACCGTTAAAGGAATTACGAGTTAAGGTAATCTTTTAATGTTATATTTTATACTTTGAGTAATGAAATATCATTACAGTTATTATTCCTTACGTACAATCAATTAATTGACATTAACTTTAATATCAATTCTTAATTTGCTCTAAAGAAATTCGGTTTTTCTCCTTGTGAACATTTGTAACAATATTTCATATGATAAGGTAGTCAAATGTACAACGCCTCTAACAGGAAGATTTCTGTGAGGATTTCTTTATTCTTCTCTAGTTTATAAATTTAAAATTATGTTGTAAAGATACAAATTATAAATTTGAAATTATATTGAATAGCGAATCGCATATCTGAGATTCGCTAAGTATGAGTTCGTTGCTCACATACAGAATCATCCACATAATATTCCTCGCATACTTGAGTTTGAAGTATAATATTTATTATACTACGTGTATTTTTTTTATTTCAGAATGCATACATCGAACATCGTGAAGTTAAGGCTGCTCAAGGAATAAAAATTGCTGCTAAAGATTTGGAAAAGGCCATTGCTGGTACATAATCTACTTTTAATTATTCGATAAGATTAACTTTTTTACATTTAAAATATATGTATGTTTTTTAAGACTAAAACGAATAATATAAATTGATATTCGCATACAGGATTAAATCTGCAAGTCGCACAGAAACCAGATGAAGTAGATGTTATGAAGGAAGAAATAGCAAAGGAATTGTCTAGTGCTCTGGGAAATATACGGCTAGCTGAACGAGGAGTTTACGTCCAGGCGTCAACTTTAGGAGCTCTCGAAGCATTGTTGGACTTCTTAAAAAGCAGCAAAATACCGGTAAGTATGTTAAAGATTCAGTCTAAATAACGTTTTTTGTCCTTATTAATTGAAAAAGAAGGATAAAATGATACATGGATCTGGTTAAAATTTCTGTGTATCTACTGA